>TARA_R110002153_G_scaffold117769_1_pt1 | contig 139086 bp, 138 predicted proteins | sample TARA_R110002153 | Tara Oceans TARA_R110002153 (sample SAMEA4398193) | marine metagenome | biome: Polar Biome; feature: [SRF] surface water layer (ENVO:00010504); material: water (ENVO:00002006), including particulate matter (ENVO:01000060) such as... | depth 5 m | reverse complement strand
TCTGTTTCTTTTGGCCACGCAAAAGAAATGAACGCCCAGCGGCAGCGAACAAACCTCTAACTAAAAAACGCAAATCTAAAGGGGTCAACCTTCATCGCCCTTAATTTAAACATAACTAAAACCAATGCCGAGTTCGATTCGCAAAATACACCAGTGACAACATTACCGGCACTTCAACTAACACCCCCACTACCGTTGCTAGAGCGGCACCTGAATGCAGACCAAACAATGAGATTGCAACTGCAACAGCCAATTCAAAAAAGTTCGATGCACCAATCATCGATGCCGGAGCGGCGATATTATGAGCTAGCTTCAACCGCTTGGCCGCCAGATAAGTAATAGCAAAAATACCATAAGTCTGAATAAGTAATGGAATAGCAATCAACAAGATCGTTTCTGGTTGTTCAATAATTATCTCAGCTTGAAAGCCAAATAATAAAATCACCGTTGCTAATAAGCCCAAGATCGACCAAGGTTTTATGGTGTTTAAGAATGACTGTAAACGATGACCTTGATCATTTTTATTTAAACTATTTCGCGTCAAGATACCCGCAATCAACGGTAAAACGACATATAACACTACGGAAATTAGTAAGGTTTGCCAAGGTACAACGATGTCGCTGACGCCCAATAAAAATGCGGCTATAGGCGCAAAGGCAAAGATCATAATAATGTCGTTGATTGAAACTTGAACCAAGGTGTAATTAGGGTCGCCTTTGGTTAACTGACTCCAGATAAACACCATCGCCGTGCAGGGTGCCACACCCAATAAAATCATACCGGCAATATACTGGTTTGCTGTTTCATGTGGAACCAAATCGGCAAAGATAACTCTGAAAAATAACCAGCCCAGCAATGCCATGGTGAAAGGTTTAATAAACCAATTAACGATAACCGTCAGCACAATGCCTTTGGGTTGTTTGCCAACATTTTTGACGGCATGAAAATCAATTTGCACCATCATCGGGTAAATCATCAACCAGATAAAGACCGCAATAATCAAATTAACATGTGCAAATTCAAGCTCAGCTATTAAACCAAAAAAGGCAGGGAATAGACTTCCCATTATCACGCCAACGATAATACACAGCCCAACCCATAAAGATAAATAGCGTTCAAAAACGCCCATTGAATAACCTCCGTTTAAAACCAACTTGCGACAATGTTTCGATCAGGAATACCACCAGCATGAACAACTTTGCCATCAATAACAACGCCGGGAGTCGACATCACCCCATAGGTCATAATGTCAGTTATATCTTCGACCTTCTCAATTTGAATCTCAGTGCCTTTTTGTTGAGCAACATCTTCAATTAATTTTACTGTCGCTTTACAGTTGGCACAGCCTGTCCCTAAAACTTTCACATTTTTCATTCCGTATTTTCCTTCTGATAAATTACGTAGCTAAATTAAAACCCCAGCCAACAAGCGTAAATGAGATAGTTAACACGCCAGCATAAAGGGCTAATGCCGGCCAACGAATTACTTTCCGCAAGATAATCATTTCAGGTAATGACAAGGCCGCAACACTCATCATTAACGCTAAGGTTGTACCAATTGCGACGCCTTTGAACAACATCGCTTCAGCCAAGGGGATAACACCAGTGGCATTAGCATAAAGTGGTACACCTAACAAAACAGCGCCGGGGACAGCCAACCAATTATCTGTTCCACCAAGATGCTCTACCACCCATGCTTCGGGGACAAAGCCATGAAATAAAGCACCCAGTGCAATGCCTATAAATACCCATACCCAGATCCGGCCAACGATTTCTTTGACTTCGTGTACCGCAAAATGATGACGGCCCGCTAATGATGTGTCAGGTTTAGCTAAATTTGCTTCACCCATTTGAATCTTCCACACATAATCTTCAACCCATCGTTCTGGTTTAAACCATTCCATAATGACGCCGCCAACATAGGCGACCAGTAATCCAGCTGCCACATACAATGTCGCCAACTTCCAACCTAACACACCGATAAGAATAACAACGGCGACCTCATTAATCATTGGACTAGCAATCAAAAAGGAAAATGTTACACCCAACGGAATTCCCGCTTCTACAAAGCCAATAAATAACGGCACTGAGGAGCAAGAACAAAACGGGGTTATCGCTCCTAACAATATCGCCAGTGTTCTTGCCAGCCATTTGGGTTTACCACGCACATATTCCCGTACTCGTTCGGGACTCATCATGGCCCGAAATAAGCCCATCAGATAAATGATAACCATCAACATGAAGAAGATCTTGGTGATATCCATAATGAAAAAATGGATAGCACTACCACTCTGACTCAGAGGATCAAGTCCAAACCATTGATACACGATCAGTGTGGCAAGTTGGTCAAACATGTTAATCCCTTACTAAACTCTCTTTATTACGAGGTAGCTTAGTCGATAAAAGTGCCGCGGCACCGACAAATAAAGAAGACGTAATTAAACAGCCAATCAAACTATATTGCTGATAAATCAACCCAGACAACACGGTACCTACCAAGCGTCCACCAGCGTTAGCCATATAATAAAAGCCCACATTCATCGCCACCTTGTCATGGTCCGACCATTCAACGATAAGGTAAGAATGCACGGCAGAATTTAGGGCAAAAACAATCGCAAATAGACTTAATCCAATAATAATGACATTGGCAGGGTCAATTTCTTTATAGAGAGCAAAGGCCATGCCTGCGGGTAAGAGCATTAACAATACTGCTAATTGTTGTGTCATCTTACCATCAGGAGTATGCCCCTTATTTTTGTTTTTGAGCAAGCTGGGCGTTGCAGCTTGCAGCACACCGTAGCCAATAATCCACAAAGCAAAAAAACTACCTACTTGTGCAAAATCCCAGCCTAAAGTGGAGGTTAAATATACCGGCAATCCAACAACAAACCAGACATCACGAGAACCGAATAAAAAGAACCGGGCAGCAGATAACCAATTAATAGCCGGCTCGTTGGCAAATATTTGTGAAAATTTAGCCTTATTTTTTGTTTTACCTAGATCACTTGGCAATAAAAACCAGGTCAGCAATAAAACGACAAATAAACCACCTGATAACACATATAAAGCGCCCTTAAAGCCATAAACAGCTAACAATAAACCACCTAAGAAAAAGCCTACGCCTTTAAGTGTATTTTTAGAGCCTGTTAAAATCGCAATCCATTTGAATAGTGGATTAGATGTCTTATTGTCTGTTGTTGTCGGTACAAACAATTTCACACTGGCCTTGGCACTCATTTTATTCAGATCTTTGGCAATGCCCGATAAAGCCTGAGCCGCCATCACATAAAAGATAGTCAGATATTCTGTGGGTACGGTTAGCATTAGCAAGGCAAAGACCTGCAATAACATACCAACATGCATCGTCGTGTTAAGGCCAAATCTAGCGCCTAACCAGCCACCGACTAGGTTGGTGATTATTCCAAAAAACTCATAAAATAAAAATAAGCTGGCAATCGCAAGCGGCGTGTAACCAAGCTGATGAAAATAAAGCACCACCAGCATTCTAATCGCGCCATCAGTCAGGGTAAACGCCCAGTAGCTACCCGTTATGACTGCATAATTTCGTATATTATTGGCTACGGCGTTCACAATTACATTGTCCGAGCAATCATTGTTGCGATATCAATCATCCGATTAACATAACCCCATTCATTGTCATACCACGCCAGTATTTTCACTTGGGTACCGTTAATAACCATCGTCGACGGCGCATCAATAATCGCTGAACGTGGATCATTGGTGTAATCAGCTGAGACTAAAGGTCGTGTTTCATAACCTAAGACGTCCTTTAATACGCCTTCTGCTGCGGCTTTAAATAAGGCATTCACTGCTTCAGCATCTGTTGCGGTATTAGACTCAAAGACAAAGTCCGTCAGTGAACCATTCAATAAAGGCACGCGCACTGCTGAACCATTTAATTTACCTTCCAACTCAGGAAATATTTTTGTAATAGCCTTGGCCGAACCCGTTGTTGTCGGTATTAATGATTGACCACAAGCACGAGCACGTCGTAAATCTTTATGACCTTTATCAACGATAGTTTGGGTATTGGTGATGTTGTGAATGGTCGTTATCGAACCATGTTTAATCCCTAAAGATTCATGCATGATTTTCACTATTGGCGCTAAACAGTTAGTGGTACACGATGCTGCCGTCACAATATGATGCTGAGCAGGATCATAAAGCTGATGATTTACGCCATACACGATATTAAGTGCAGGTTCAGGGCAAGGCTCAGAAACCAGTATTTTTTTAATTCCTAGCGCTAAATAAGGCTGAAGCTGTTCCGGTGTTTTGAATTTGCCAGTGCATTCCAATAGCAGGTCAATCTTATAATCAGCCCAGTTGACTTCTTCGGCTGTGCTGCATTGGCTAAAGCTAATCCGACGTTCATCAATCTGTATCTGATTATCAGTGCTTGAGATTATTTTATCTTGGCCCCAGCGCCCATGTACTGAATCAAATTGCAGTAAATGAGCCTGGCAGGCCGCATCGCCTTTTATTTCATTAATATGCACAAACTCGAGCTCATCACTATCCCAGCCTGCTTGCAAAGCCAGCTTACCCATTCGCCCAAAACCATTAATACCTACACGGATTGTCATGTTTAACTCCAGTCTTTAACAACAAGTTTGATTCGGGCGATCTAACATGGCGTGCAAAGCCTCCCGATCATTTTGGTAAGGCGAGGTGTCTGAGACACCAGAAATCGTCGTTTGAATAACCTGAGTTATCCACTCAGGTAATTTGTCACTCACACGGTAATACACCCATAGACCTTGGCGGCGGGACACTAACAGTCCGGCTTCTTTGAGTTGAGCAAGGTGACGGGAAATAACAGGCTGCGCTAAAGCGAGGGCATGTGTCAGTTCACAAACACACAACTCACCTTCTTGTTGGAGTAACACCAAAGCCCGCAGTCGCATCGGGTGCGATAAGGCGGAGTAAAAATCATCTGCTTGCAAATCCATAATGTGTCATCCAAAACAATACATATGAAAAATTATATATATGGTTTTGTGAATATGCAATATTTAATATAATGAAAATCTACGCAACAAAGAATCTCAATCGTGCAGCCTCTATATTTACAATGTTGCAGATACAAAAAAGTCGCGCCAGCGAGGTAACTGACACGACTTTTCGTGTTCGGAAATGAGTAGTTCGAAAATTGTCGCGCTTAAAAATTATTCCAACTATCTTTTTTCTGAAAACGTAATCGAGGCAAAATCAAACCGAGCAATAAACCACCAAACAATACTGCAGCACCAATCAAAAACCAGCTTTTTGCATCGTTATCTTTCAATGCACTATTTTCGATGATAAGTAATTGCGTGTCATGATCAACCTGTTGCAATTTTTCTTTTAATTGTCGATTTTCGTTATCTAAACCCACTGCATTTGAGGCCGTTTTGCGTAGGTCATCTAACTCAGTGCTTAAACGTTGCGCCGTTTCTTTCAACGACATATTTTCACTGTCAGAGTCCGTATTTCGAGTCGTTAAATTACTTAACTCTTCTTTATACTGTGCGACTTCCAATTGTAAGTTCACCACTTGCTGCTCACTAGCGGCAATACGATCTCGTGCACTAGGTGTATTGGATAAATAACGTGAAAGCACCCAACCGTCAACACCTTGATCCGTCCGAACTTTAGAGTAGCCCGCAGGATCGGTTTCAAGAACCTCCAATTTAGCACCACTTGTCAGCATTTTTCGAATACCGAATTTTACGCCCTGACCACTACGCATGGTAATTTCAAGCTCGTCGGACACATAGCGAGTAGCACCCGCAAAACTGAGTATAGGACTAAGTAAAGGAAGTACAAGGAACATGCTTAGAAGCATTTTTTTCACGATAAACCTGCTATATCATAGAGTTAATAATATATTTTATCAGATGATGCCGCAATGAAGGCCATTACATCAAAATAAATTGTTCGACTAGCTCACAATAAACGGCAAAACTTCGTTTATTTTCGCCCATTTTGGAACAATTTATTAAGAAAGCTTAGTGTTAAAAATTCTTGTTTAAATGAATGGCCTTAATAAATAATCACCCTTAATTCAGTTACGCTTGCTAACACGTAAATTTAAAATAACGGCTTTATGCTCTAACCACCAAAATCTATTAATGGTCAGTTTCATCACCCTGTAACATTAACTTGTTATCTTTCCAGCCGTTAATATGATGGGTAATAAAAAAATGGAAAAGATGAGAATACTATTTTTGTGCACGGGTAATGCTTGCCGCTCACAAATGGCCGAAGGCTGGACAAAAAAGTTGGCCGGAAGCCATGTTGAAGTGATATCAGCGGGCATTGAAGCACATGGTCAAAATGAACGCGCGATTAATGCCATGGCAGAAGTCGGCATTGATATATCTGAACAAGAATCCATACGCGTCAATGGTGAAATGTTGGAATGGGCCGATCTACTCGTTACCCTATGTGATAATGCAGAAGAGCAGTGTCCTGTAATCAATCCCCACACTATAAAGTTGCATTTACCCCTGCCCGATCCGGCTAAAAAGAAAGGTTCAGATGAGGAAATTCAAGCTGAATTTCGTGAAGCACGAGAAAAAGTTAAACAACGAGTCAATTATGTACTCGAACAACTAAATTAGTTTGCCGTAAGGCCTTAATAATTCGCGTATATTTTATGTGGCAGATCTAGCGACACTAAGCTTGTGTCATTAATGGTTGTGACCAGTGATTTATCTTGTATCGCAGGTTCAACCAGCTCAGTCTCTATGACGATATCCGTCACTTTCAATTGAATTAAACTATTACCACTGACCTTTTTTGCCATTGATTTTGCTTGAGTAGCTAATTCTGCCAAATCAGCCTCATTCTTGATCGTGTCAAAATCTAGTAGTCTGACCGCACCAATCGATAAACATAATAAGGGGAAAAATGCACTATTGCCATGGCGATCTTGTGCGGTAATACCCTGCTCTTTTAAATGTTTGTGGGTGTATAAATCTGGCTGTTGGTCGGTGAATGCCGACAAAATATCATTACAGCGTTTTTGCCAATCTTCACTTTCAAACAAAATAATAAAATCATCACCGCCCACATGACCTACAAAATCCAGATCAGGGTTAACATGTGACGTTAATATGTTCGCGGTTTTATTAATGACCTTATCGCCTTTTCCGTAACCATAAATATCGTTATAGGGCTTAAAATTATCTAAATCAAAATAACAAATCACCGCATCACGACTTTGATTGATCACTTCCGTCGTTTGCTCACTAATTGGCACATTACCGGGTAAGCCGCTCAAGGGATTAGCATGACGCGCCATGGTGATTTGTAAATCGGTAATTTGTCTGAGTAAATCCATCAAACTACCGACACCGCTGTACTGATTATTTTCTGTAATAATAAACGTACCGTGTTGTAGCGATGTATCTTGGCTGGTAATACGCTGACTTAAATTCTTAAGTGGCAAGCCAACATCCGCAATAGTCGGATTCGCATCCATAAATAAATGAATCGGTTTTCTACCATGCAGCTCCCGCCCATAACGGCTAGCATATAAATTCATAATCTCGTCACGCCATACCATACCCGCCACAGAGTTATCATTATTAATAACGGGCAAGGCAATCATATCTGCAGCATGCTGAAACCGCTCACCGACCGCAGTTACATCATCATGAGTCATGACAGGAGTCAGAGGCGTTAACAAGCTAGATACCAAAGTATTTGCTCTTGGTGCATTGGATCTAAACATCGAGATTGTTTTTCTTTTTGAAAACAACTCCTCAGCGATGCTGCGTTCTGGCTGGATAGCAGGTCGACCAAAATAATAGCCCTGGACAAACTCAATATTCATTTCGTCAACGGTACGATATTCTTCCCGCACCTCAATACCTTCACCCACAATACGGCAATTAATACCTTTGGCAATATCTATCATAGATTGCACAAATTGACGCTTATGACGATCTTGGTGAATGTTTTGCATAAAGTGGCGGTCAAGTTTGACAAAATCAGGTTTAATTTCTGACCAAGTACGTAAGCCTGAATAACCTGCGCCTAAATCGTCAATGGCGATCGAAAAGCCCATTTCACGATAATGTTCCGTCGCCTTGCGCATCAAATCATAATCATCAATTGGATATTGTTCGGTCAGCTCAATCACCACTTTATCGGCAGACAATCCTGCTTTTTTGATGAAGTCGAGTGTTAAGCCATGTTGATAGTCTTGATGTAACAACACCTCAGGAATAGTGTTAATAAATAGCTTGGCATCCAGCTCAAACTTGCCAAATTGGGTAATAGCTACTTCTCGGCACAGTAAATCTAGCTCGGCAAGACGACCATGACGGCTAGCCGCATCAAATAAATTAATCGGCGAATGCAATGGTCCATCCGAAGGTCCTCGTATTAGCGCCTCATAAGCATATATCTTATTTTCTTTTATCGAAACAATGGGTTGAAACATCGGCGTCAGCATAGCATTCCGCAAGATATCATCGAGAGACTGATATTGAATATATTCTTCTTTAGTCATGACTTAGTCCGATTTCCAATTATTGTGTTAAAAAAAAGCCTCACCCAAATAATGCAGGTGAGGCTTTTAGCGCTACGAGAGTAACTCTAACGTTGTTAGCTTAGGCAATTGCTTACCAGTAAGCTTGCGCACGGAACTTAAGTGCTGATGGCTCGTTGTCTGAAGCTGCACCATTTACAGTAAGATCTGTAATTTGGTCATAGTTCAACATTAAACGAGTGTTTGATGTTGGGTAGTAGTTAACACCGATAGTAAATTTATCATATTCACTTTCAGAAGCGGAACCCGGATCGATTTCAAGTGTTTCGAAACGAGCCGCCACTTGCCATGCACCAGCAGCTGATTTAGGTGTAATTCCAGATGTGTAACCATTTTTCCATTTTAAAGATTCACCCGTTAAGAAATAACCCGCTTCAACTGCAAATGCAGTCGTATCGATATCTCCAGCTGTTTCTTGATTGATGGTGTGGTCTAAATATTCAGCCATTGCATGGAATGAACCGTATACAGCTAACGCATCAACAGTGAAAGCATCTGCCCCATCAAAGTCACCTGTAGCAATAGTGCCTGTTGAAAGTGGTTTGTATGAATCTTCATGACTTACTAAATCAGGTTGAAATTTAAAGCTATCACCACCACCTTGAGTTAAGAATGCAGCACCCACTTGAACTAGGTGATTTTTATCTTGCATGAAAGGTAGGAATGAACCACGTACAGCAAATGTACTGCCGTTGTTACCGTATGTTTCGCCACCACTAAGACCACCGTTTTGTACACCGGCCGCTAAAGACCACGAGTAATCTTTTGCGGCTAAAGATCCAACTACACCACTTGCACGAGCAGGGGAAATAGAGCTATCAGCAAACATTGGACGATCCATGAACGTCATGTATTTAGAGCTTATTTTTGTATTTAAACCGAATGGGATATGAGATTGACCTAATTTAACGCCATATTTCATATCATTAATTTTGTTGCCGTAGCTGATGTACGCATCTTTAACTGAGGCATCGCCGCCAGCGAAGTCAGCTTCAAATTTGTAGCCCCAATCGTAAATGCTACCCTCGAAACCTAAACGTGCACGACGTAGCTCAGTACCATTAACATCATCAGCACTGTTTCCAGTATCTGCATCAGCACTTACGGCATCCCACATAACACGACCGATAGGCTGGAAAGACCAGTTACCATCAGCACTTTCAATTTTAATTTTGCCTTCAGTGGTGATTTTAGGCATTGTTTTTGTTACATTTTCGACATCAACCTTAACTGCTTCAGCTGCTTCTTTATCTGCTTTAGAAGCGCTAGTTAATAACTCGTAGTTTTGGGCGGTGATAGTACCTTGGTCACGTAGAACCTTAAGTAAGTCCATCATTGCATCGTTGTTTGCTTGTGCTGGTAATACTGCTGCGCCAAATAATGCGCCAGCAATTAGTAGTGAAGATGTTTTGAGTTTCAAGGGGATTTCCTCTTGGTAGTTTATAAAAAAATCTGTCCGGAACGCTGTCCGAGTTCGCTTACAATAACGACTAAATATTTCAAAAATATGACGGTAGTGAAATTATTTGCTATTTCGAGACAAAGTTTAATTGCTGTTGTTTTATTGCCACACTGGTATCTAATGTCATTACACCTTGAAAAGTTACGGTTTTGGCACAATCTATAACAAAAGAATCGACACGAAGAGTATCGAAGGAAAGCAGTCAAAATACTCTGCACTCTTCTATAGTGTCGTCATCAATACGTTGTCATCCTTAAAGAGGAAAAAGAATGTTTCGCTCTCTATTTATATTATTTCTACTCGTGCCTATGATCGAGATCTATCTCTTAATTAAGGTCGGCTCGGTCATTGGTGCTGGCTGGACGGTATTTGCGGTTATTGGCACCGCGGTACTTGGCGCAGGCTTATTACGCATACAAGGTTTAAGCACCTTACAACGCGCACAGATATCGCTAGCTAAGGGAGAGGTGCCAGCAGTGGCGATGCTAGAGGGTGTCGCATTGGCAGTTAGTGGTGTGTTATTACTCACCCCAGGTTTTTTCACCGATACATTAGGATTTCTTTTATTGATTCCGGTACTTCGGCAATCACTCATTAAGCGGATATTGAAAAACAGTCAGTTTTTCTATCGTGGGCAAACAACAGGTACTCGTAATGGTTATAGTGATTCAACCATTATCGAAGGCGAGATTGTTGACGAAGACTCAGATAAATACCTCAAATAATTTCGTATCACACCCCTTGAAGTTTATTTTTACAACCCCATATTTGTTGTTCGTAATTTTATTGTTAGATATTTTTGAGGTTATATAGATGAATATTCGTCCCCTTCATGATCGGGTAGTTGTACGTCGCACAGAAGAAGAAACAATGAGCGCTGGTGGTATCGTGCTTCCTGGTAGCGCCGCTGAAAAACCAGCTCAAGGTATTATTGTTGCGGCTGGTAACGGCAAAATCACTGATTCTGGTGAAGTCCGTGCAATGGACGTTAAAGTTGGCGACAAGGTTTTGTTTGGCAAATACGCTGGTACAGAAATCAAAGTCGATGGCGAAGAATTATTAGTCATGCGTGAAGATGACATCGTTGCTGTAGTCGAAGTTTAAGCAACTATACAAAACATCGTCATTTCCAAAGATGGGCCAGCAGGGTTCCTACTGAAAGCGTTCTCTCGTATTTAGCCCTTTGGATAACCAATTACACACGGTGGAATGACACCAAGATAACTTAGATCAAACCCAATGTGGGTTGATTTAAGACTTACAGAATATTAAAGAGGAATAAACATGGCTGCTAAAGAAGTCAAATTTGGAGCTGATGCTCGCCACCTGATGATCAATGGCGTGAACATCTTAGCTGATGCAGTAAAAGTTACCTTAGGCCCTAAAGGCCGCAACGTAATTTTAGACAAAAGCTACGGCGCACCAACAATTACTAAAGATGGTGTTTCTGTTGCTAAAGAAATCGAATTAGAAAACAAATTCGAAAACATGGGCGCGCAAATGGTTAAAGAAGTGGCATCAAACACTTCTGACGCTGCAGGTGATGGTACAACAACAGCAACCGTTTTAGCTCAAGCTATCTTACGTGAAGGTATGAAAGCCGTTGCTGCTGGTATGAACCCAATGGATCTAAAACGCGGTATTGATAAAGCGGTTACTGCAGCTGTTGAAGAATTGAAACGTATGTCTTCACCTTGTAATGATGATAAAGCGATTGCCCAAGTAGGTACAATTTCAGCAAACTCTGACTTATCAGTCGGCAGCATTATTGCTGAAGCAATGCAAAAAGTAGGTAAAGAAGGCGTTATCACTGTTGAAGATGGTTCTGGATTCGAAAACGAATTAGACGTAGTTGAAGGTATGCAGTTTGACCGTGGTTACTTATCACCATACTTTGTTACTGATCAACAAACGATGACGGCTGAACTAGAAAGCCCATATATCTTGTTATTCGACAAAAAAATCTCAAATATCCGTGAATTACTTCCTGTATTGGAAGGCGTTGCAAAAGCAAGCCGTCCTTTATTGATCGTCTGTGAAGATGTTGAAGGCGAAGCTTTGGCAACACTTGTTGTAAACAGCATGCGTGGTATCGTTAAAGTCTGCGCTGTTAAAGCACCAGGTTTTGGTGACCGTCGTAAAGCAATGTTAGAAGACATTGCAGTATTGACTGGCGGTACGGTTATTTCTGAAGAAGTAGGTTTAAGCCTTGAAAAAGTAACTTTAGAAGACCTAGGTCAAGCTAAGAAAATATCTATCAGCAAAGAAAACACCATCATTATTGATGGTGCTGGTAAAGCAACTGACATTACGGCTCGTGTTGAACAAGTTCGCTCACAAATCGAGAACTCTAGCTCAGACTACGACAAAGAAAAGTTGCAAGAACGTGTCGCTAAATTAGCTGGCGGTGTTGCAGTTATCAAAGTTGGCGCAGCAACTGAAATGGAAATGAAAGAGAAGAAAGCTCGCGTTGAAGATGCTTTGCATGCAACTCGTGCAGCGGTTGAAGAAGGTGTTGTTGCTGGTGGTGGTGTTGCCCTTGTTCGTGCCGAAGGTAGTTTGGGCGAATTAAAAGGTGATAATTATGACCAAAATGTAGGTATCACTTTATTACGTCGTGCAATGGAAGAGCCTTTACGTCAAATCGTAACCAATGCTGGCGATGAAGCTTCTGTTGTCTTAAACAACGTAGCAGCTGGCACAGGTAACTACGGTTACAATGCAGCAACAGGCGAATATGGCGACATGATTGCCATGGGTATCCTTGACCCAACTAAAGTAACACGTACAGCATTGCAAAATGCCGGTTCAGTTGCTGGTTTGATGCTAACGACTGAAGCGATGATTTCAGAAGCACCACAATCAGGTTCTCCTGCAATGCCTGATATGGGCGGCATGGGTGGTATGGGCGGCATGATGTAAGCGACCTACCCTACACTCAGTTAGAATCAAAGAAGCTCGTAGCCCTAGTGGTTACGGGCTTTTTTGTTGCCTTATTGTTTTATTTAGGCTCATAATGAATCATTGAATTTCAAACAATCAGGGGTATAAGGAAGGGTATCAGTTTAGGCTTTCACCTATACACAAGCTATTTTCAATGGCTGATACCCCTCTTCAACTCCAGATTTAACAAGAAAGTGAGGTGATTTATGGCATTAACAGCAATGGAAGTTAATCGTTTTGTTTGCCCTGAAGACAAAAAACAAGTTAAAAAAAGCGATGGTAATGGACTGTTTATATTAGCAAAAAGTAACGGATCTAAATTATGGCGATTACGTTACCGGTTTAATTCTAAGTACCAAGAGCTTGCCTTAGGTCAATACCCTACGATACCCCTCATTGAAGCCAGAAAGTTAGCAGTCAATGCTCGTACTCTGTTGGTGCAAGGAATAAACCCTGCTGATGAACGTCGAGCAAAAAAACGTGTTGCAACAGAGAGTGAACGTATCTTTGGCAATATTGCTTTAGCGTGGTGGCAACAACAAGAGTCTGGATGGACTGCTGAACATTCTAAGAAAGTGAAACGATGGATTGAAGTTGAGATGAAGTCAATTAGCAAGCTGTCCGTGGACACTATCGATCAAGGCCATATCACCGAATTGATGATGTCAATCGAAGCCGCTGGTCATCGCAGAAAAGCACCTGTCATCCTCTCTGTCCTTAATCGTATCTTCGGTTATGCTTTAGCTCATAGATACACTCGCAACAATCCCGCTCAAGGTTTACCACTCGGTGATATTCTCAAACCGATGCCAAAGGTGACTCACCGAGCAGCAATCACACGTTCAAAAGAGTTGGCTCAACTAATTCGTGACATTGACAAGGCTGAACGGGGTAGCTATTGCACTGCTCAAGCCCTAAAGCTCATTCCTAGATTATTTCTTAGACCTGTTGAGATTAGAAGTCTTCGGTGGCATTACATCGACTTTTCCCAAAAATTATTGGTGATACCTGCTGATGATATGAAACGAGGTCGAGAACATTTGGTGCCGCTTGCTGATCAAGTTATTGAGCAACTGTCGGCAATTAAAGAGATGACAGGCTATAGCGAGTATGTATTTCCCAATGAGCGAGATTCAAGTAAACCACTCTCTAAAAACGTTATGACGAACTTGCTGAGAACGCTCGGTTATGATTCTGATGTGATGTCTGCTCATGGCTTCAGAGCAACGGCATCAACAATCCTTCATGAACAAGGCTGGCAACCTGAAGTTATTGAAGCTCAATTAGCTCATCTCACAGGAACCGCCACATCAAGAGCATACAACAGGTCGATTTATTTAGCTGAGCGAATCAAGATGATGCAGTCATGGGCGAATCAATTAGATGCGTTGCGTGATGGTGCTGATGTTCTACCAATTGGGGTCCGAAGTCATGGCTAGACCTTTCAAAGATGAAATAACAAAAAAGCATGATCGCATCATTGCAAAAGTTTATGAGCAACTATACCGTTGGGGCTTCTCATCTTCAGTATTTGAACAACTCATCGCTGAAGCAGCATATAAAATACTCGAGCGCTCAAGATTTACGACAACTGGTAACAGTGAGTTTAGGAGTGACGAGGATGTTTTATCTGTTGAATCCATTAATAAAATATATAAAACATGGTCTAATAATGAAAAAAAGTCATCTTTTTCAAGAATCCATTATCGAAAAACCTCTATTAATGACACTGCACCAAAACAAGAACACCTAGATAGTGTTGTTTGCTTCTTAATGGATTACATGAATCAAGAACCTGAGAAATGTATATTTGAAAAGCCGCCGAAATGCCCTCCTGAAATGATTAACAATGGTAATTGGTGGCGCTTTTTTAATGGTGAATTAGATGGAGATCCTGTCCTAGCATCTAAAGCAATAAAAAGAATAGAAACTTACCCTAAGATAAAAATAAGCCCACCAAATCCCTCTAGGATTAAAAAGTAGGGTAAATAACTACCCACCTCCAACTGCGAGTCTACTATTCAACTCAAGCCGTCTCATGACATTACAAGAGATAGGTAATTTTAACCATTGAGGTGAATAGTAATGAACAATCATTTATACAATTCAAAGAAGATACAAGAAGTCTACAGTATCAGCAGACCCACCCTACACCGCAGATTATCAGCGGGTCAAATACCGCAACCAATACAAATCAATGGCCGAAACTATTGGTCGGCTGATCTTATTAAGCAGCATCTATCTGAACTAACAGGAGGTGCTGAGTCATGAGTTCTATGTGTAAAAATTTTACAATATTGAAGAATAAGCACGATCAGTCTGGTGTTAAAACAATCAGTTTCATAACCGATGCTGGCGAGCAAAAAGTTATTCGCATTGATCCCTACGCAGAGATGATTGCTATAGCTGCATTTCCAATAAGGGGGCCATTGCTGAAAAGTCGTCTAGCTGATTGCGGCTTTTTCATCAGCCCCCAATCAGATGCACTAGAATCGTTCTTTCACCTACTAATTTTCCCCAAAGATGCCATAACAACAACTGGCATTGGGCTCCAAGTTAAAGAATTGCCTGAAGGCGTAAACGGCATAGACATAGAATTAATTTCAAGCTACGAGAGCATTGGTGATGAGTAATGAATATAAGTAATACTCAGTTCCTTCAAGCCATCTTCGGCAATCAATACCAGCAAGCACATGTCACCAGTTTTATCGAAGATCCCTCCAACATTCCAACAGACTTAAGCGGTCGTTGTTGGGCAGGTGGTGCCTATAAAGATGTTCAGTTAATACCTGACAGTAACCAGTTCTATACGGTGTCTTTATTCAAGCCTGATGAGCAGAGTAAAACCAATAGAAGGAAAGCTAACTTCACCGCTTGCTACGTTATCGCATTGGATGATGTGAGAGAAAAACTACCTATTGAGCAGGTAGAGCGGTTACCACCACCGAGCATAGTATTGAAGTCATCATTATTTAGTGAACAATGGCTTTACCTGCTGACGGAACCATGTACTGATGCCAGTAAGATCGACAACCTGCATGATGGTCTAATATCCAATGGTCTAGCACCTGATGGTAAAGACCCTGGCCAGAAAGGCATAACTCGCTATCTCAGGCTTCCTGAAGGTTGCAATACTAAAGCTAAGCGTATCATTGAGAATGGTGGTACAGCACCAATATGTGAGGTCGTTGAGTGGTACCCTGATCGTCGTTATACGCTTAAGCAACTAGCTGAACCGTTCGCTGTTGATCTTGACGCACCGCGTGCCGATAAGCGTGTCGATGGTGCAGCTACCGTATCAGACCATCCATTACTGCGCACCGATGCTATCAATATTAAAAAAGGTATTAGTCCAGGTCGATTCGATATTACCTGCCCGTGGGTGAATGAGCATACAGGAGCTGCTGACAATGGTTCCGCCGTGTTCACCAATACTGACGGTACGTTAGGCTTTAAATGTCATCATGGAAGCTGTGAGAGCCTAACGGGAGCAGATCTACTAAAGCTCATCGAAACTCTTGACACTGGCTTTAATCAACGGTTGAAGCAGTGGCAGACCATGCGTGCTTTTAGCGAAGTACAGCAACCATTTCTTACAACTGGGTCACCGCTAGAGCTATTGATTGGTAACTGTGCAAACGGAGACAGTATAAATCTACGATCTCAAATGATGTCGGACAAATTTATTCTGAAAGACTTAGCCATTCAGGGTCAATGGACGGTGCTTTATGCAGGTCCTAATACAGGCAAAACTTTATTGGCCCTCTGGATGCTAAAAGAGTCGGTATCAGCTGGTGAGATTAATGGAAGTAAAACATTCTATGCCAACTGTGATGACACGTATAAAGGAGGAGTTCAGAAGCTAGAAATAGCAGAGCAACATGGCTTCAACATGCTTTTACCGAATGTAAAAGGTTTCAAACCAGACACCCTTATTGCAACGATGGCGGGACTAGCCGAAAACAATGAAGCTCGCGGTGTGGTCATTTTACTCGATACGTTAAAGAAATTCACCGACCTTATGGATAAACGTGTCGCTTCACAGTTTGGTAATGTTGCAAGGGAATTTGTGAGTGCTGGCGGCTCCCTTATTTGCCTTGCTCATGTAAACAAACATAAAAGTGCAGAGGGCAAGAGTATCTACACTGGTACAGCGGATATTCGTGACGATGCAGATTGCGTCTATACCATAGAGCATTTAGGCAGCACAGGTGAAACTCATACCGTAGAGTTTGAGTGCATAAAATCACGCGGGGCAGTGGCTGATAAGATGACATTCCAATATTCTAAGGGTCGAGGTTACATTGAGTTATTCAACTCAGTAAGAAGGTTAAATAGTAACGATGCTCTGATAGCTCAGCAGGCTGTTGAAGAAGCTGAACATCGCAAAGTAGATGCTGAAGTGATTGAAGCTGTAAAGACTGCACTGACGAACAGTGTATGTGTTAAAGGGGAGGTCGTGAAATTTACCACGAAAACATTCGATGTCAGTCGTAGGGAGGTAATCCATGTTCTTGATAAATATGAAGGTCGTTTATGGACTGCTGAGAAAGGTGAAAAAAATGCTTCAATTTATACGATGGTAGAAGCACCTCCACCACCGCTGAGCTTCATGTGACCCCAAGATATCGGACTGGTCAAACTGGTTTTTCCCCATACACTTAAACTGGTAATACTGGTCAAACTAACTTTCACCCTATCTTCAAAAAAAGGGGTAGGACTTGCTACAGACACCGCGAATATTGAGTTTAACCAGTATTACCAGTTTAGCCAGTATTACAAATATTACCAGTTATACCGCTTATCACAGGGGGGGTACTATCATGGTGAAGTTTCAGTTTAACCGCCCTACTGTCAGCGAATGGATTCGCCAATATTTAAAAATGAGAGAGAAATGGAACTATTAAAATACGACCTGGAACCACAAGAGCAACTCGCGGTGAGTTTGTATCTGAAGTCGATGAACAAGACTCAAGCCGCTAGTGATGCAGGTTACGACTCGCCCTATGTTTTCAATAAACCATCGGTGAAAGCTGCTATTGCTGAGCAGTTATCGATCCGTGCTGAGAGGTTGCGGGTCGGTGGTGACTGGGTTTTGTCAGAATTGATGCGTGTTTATGCGCGATGCATGCAGACAGAGAAAGAGCTTGACCGAGATGGCAATCCAACTGGTGAATTTCACTTTGACGCCGTTAACGCTCTCAAAGCACTTAACCTTATTGGTAAGCATGTCGATGTAAAAGCCTTTGACCTAAAAAGTGATACATCTTCCAATGATGAGAAAGTGATGGAACAGTTGAATAAAGGTAGGCAACGTATACATCAGGCCCGTCTCGAACCTGATACTTACATCAAGTCGAAAGGCACTGATTTAGACTGGTAGAGGCTGAGCTCAAGTTACTCACAAAAAAGGCATATAAAATTGTTTAGACAGCTTTTATGAATCTGGGGTACTAATAGTAAGACCCAACGATTCACTAATTTCTTCGCCACAAGTTCCAGACCAGATGGGTATATCACGGTTATCAGATCTCATGCAGCTGACTCTAACTAGTTCATTACCTTTTATCCCCATAATCGTGGCCATTCGGATAAGATTATTATGATTAATTTTAATAATTGCTAATTTTTTCCCATCAACTAAGTTGTAAACTGAACTACTTTTAATATCTGAAATATACTCATCTGAGTTATCGCCGTTATTTATGCGTTGTTCTTTTATTTTCTTTTGCATAGTTTCTATTACCCAGTTCTCTAGAATTGATAATGTATCTTGATTTAGATCTTCATCCGTTAGTCCATCTGCACTTTGTATCGTTGTAAAAGCAATCGTAGTGTCTTGGTTGAATGATTTACTCTGCATTTCTTTTCTTTCTGGTGTACTCAACTTATCTTCTGTACTAAAGACTGACTTCGTAGCAACAGCCAAAATAATAGCGGCAATTACGTAGATGATAGGCAGTACTATTTTGAAAATTTTTCTTTCAATTTCTACAGTGAAAACTTTATCTACAACCTTCAAGATATAAGTAGACAGGAAGTAACCAATTGCAAAAAGGCTTACTTGAATTAAAGATGACTTTGCCGCAAAATCAGAAGCAGAATCGGGGTCAGATCCTGTGGGAAGTCCAATAGAAAAATCTAGTAACCCACTAACTTTAAAGTATGTAATGAAACAGATTGCAGCCCAAGCATGGTATAGATACCACAGCAAAGAAGATTTATTTGTTTTTGGCTTGCTGACGGTTTCATCGTCTAATATTATTTTCATTTATATTTTCCTTTTTAAGATGTCAATCCATTAGAACTGTTGTTATTTAGGCTACTCCAGTTTGATGGCTATCAAGATTTAAATAACATCTTTTGATATTTATACTCAATTTCGGTCACAATTTTTTCGTAACTACGATTTGAATAGATAAACCAACTAACTTGCAGAATGCTTAGGACCTAGAACGCGATGGTGATATGAAGCTATTCATCGTGAAGTCTTATGCAGTTTTTAATTAAAGAACGAAGTTCTTCTGCAAGTACATTCAGAGATGACACGCTATACTCATAGCATGCGGCACTTTCATGAATCGGATCTTCAATGACATGCTCTACGACACAACCACATTGTAAGAGTAAGGCGCGTTTGTCGGTCTGTTCCCATAGTTTCCACTGTGTTTCAGTAAACAAGTTAATCGCAGCAATATCTAACAAATCTGGGTCAGGCTCATGTCGTCTGCCGAAAAAGATAAACGGTGTATTACTGTCTGGAACGCTGATTGATTGCAATCTCATCTGCTTAGCAATGTGATCATTCATATCAAAATTATTCACATCTCTTGATGATTGACTGACGACATCAGGTGCAGTGCTATATAAGATTTTGCATTCTGGTTTTGGTTGTTTGTGTGGTCTGAATTTTCCCCATAACATATCAACGTCCTCCAAAACGAAATTGAAGTACATAACAGCAATGAGTTGAGTCAGAATTGACTAGCAGGTATCGTGAAAGGGATTTACTTTCAATCATTGGTTTACTCCACATCCCCATGTGATTGAATAAGCACGTTGGAGGGGGATAGAAGTCACCAATCTGCGCTTTAGCTGCTTTTATATACCGCTCGCAAGTTGTTGATTAAATCAGCGGTCAAAATCAAATTACGCCATTGTAATAAACATGTCAAACCGCTAAAAGGATTTATGAATAATGGACCCAATCTATTTTGATACTAAATTTCACACTGAAGAAGAAATTGAAAAATGGCCAGAAGCATTTGCGATCATCACCGCATATGCGACGACTGGTGAAAAGTGGTCAGATCAGATGAATAAAACAGCTGATGAAAATTTAAAGGCGATGCTTATATGCAAATCACCTTGGACAAAAAGGATTACAGGTTACTCACCTGAAACAGGACATGCTGAGCCTGGTTGGGCTTCAGACATCACATGGGATCAAGCATGTGATCTAGGTTTAGAATTTAAGCAAGATGCTATTTATTACGTATCCAAAAATACACTGAGTGTCAGTTATTGTGATGAAAGGCGTGAAGCTATTCTTGTTAGGCCTCTCCTATCGTCGGGCCTATTATCCAAGCCTTAGGCAATACAGATATGACGAAGCAAGAGTTAATCGGTTCTATCAAACCAAGATGAATCACATCCAGTTGTGCTACGCATCGCTCATTCTGTGGTCGCATGAAGATATGCCAGAGTTTTTAAAAAATTTTCACAAATGAACTAGATGATATTAAAGTTTTCCCAAATGCGATGGCTCTAATTGAAAACAAAGTGAGTATGAAAATTGCCGCTGATGAGCTATATCAATCGTCCTATCCTTCAGCTATTAAAGAACTATTTCCTGACCGACGCCCAAAGCTGTGTTCGTTACTGGCTAATTAAATAGAAAATGCTTATTCCTTATAATGGGGAGGGTTAATCATTTTCTATAAATCTAAACAATGGTAATATCAATAAAATATTACATAAGGGAATTCAAGAAAAAGATGGATATTACTGAATACGTTAAAGATAAATTCGGAAAGGATCAGTGCACAAAAATGATTAATATTCGAAGAGGAGGCGATAACAATAATAAAGGGAATAGGTTAGAGGAATTTTTTGCAGTAAATTCAATAGTCAAAATCATAGCCACTAGTACGGACGATGATATCTCAAATATTATAGTTGTGGCTCAAGATCCAGGATTTGTTGATGACTTTGTGATTAAAGATAAAGTGAGAGATCACAAAACTAATTATCAAATAAAGAACTCTGCTGGCGTTGCAGCTAACTGGACTGGCGAGATGCAAGACCGTTTTGAAATGCAACAAGACTTAGATACTGGATATCATAATTTTGGTAACGCATCACAAGTTTTGCTTGTCTCTGACAGCGCAAAGCAGAAAGCAAACGCTCAGGCATTAACTAAGCTTGGTAATAGTGCATTTAAATCACAATTTTTCCCTGATGCAGCTTCAACATTCGAATTATTGAACCGTTCTGAAGAGCTAAGAACGAATATGGAACAAATTTGTGGTGAAAAAAACTTGTCAACTCTTGATCAAGGAGTTAGAGTTGTGTTAGGTGAATGGAAGAGTTCTAGTGATGAACGATCTATTGCGGATATTTTTCAGGGTGTGCGTGATATGTCAAAGCCTGATATATTTAAAAGTGGGACTAAACTAGAGCCGCCTAGATGGTTATTAAATACTGCAGAACCCTTTAATAATATTGAAATTGTGGTAAAATCTGTCGGTTTATCAGTTCGGTATAACGGGTTTGAAGTAAACATTTTCAAAGAATTGGAAGAACCATCACAGTTAATTCTTTCTGGTGTTAGCAACGAATTAAAGTTTATAGAGTTATTATTATCGTTAACACAAGATGATTACAAGCAAATATAGAGGAGGAGGAACTTCCCATGATTCATGCATCAAGAACTTATAGTGATTATTCTACCCCAGCTACGATTCGTTTGCTTGATGGGCTTTTAGAGTCCACTTCCAACCCTCAAAAATATAGAACAACTATGCATGATATCGGCATAGAATTAGGAAAATGTTTAAGCGAAAGCATTAGTAATAGCTCATGTTTAGTGGTTTCAACAGCTGAAGATGCGGACTTTTTAAGTAAAGGTATCATTGAAAGTATCTCTAGTAACGCTAGTAAACTATACACTGGTGTTTTCTGGAATAACCACTATCAAGTATCTGATGGTTCTAGTGTTGCGCCCGTCGTTCATAAATATTTACAGCCAGGCTTTCAAGAATCGAAAAATTTAATTGTTGCTAAATCAGTGCTATCAGGTAGCTGTGTAGTTCGCACTAATATTTTAGCCTTAATAGATGAATTGGATAAAGATACCTCAATTTTTATTGTATCTCCCGTTCTATATAAAGAAGCTGAGCAATCTCTTAGAGGAGAGTTTCCTGAGGAAATTTCATCTCGCTTTAAGTTTGTTTATTTTGCGAAAGATGCTGACAGAAATGAAGCTAGTGGTGAAGTAACACCTGGCATCGGCGGCATGATCTATCAATTATTAGGTCTTAGTGAGCAACCTGTAAGGACTGGATATATGCCTCAATTAGTTAAAGACGCTCTCAGCACACCCACCTAGTTTGCTTATTTGCGAAAACCTTAATTTAAAGACTCAAGGTTTGTGTTAGAGACGTTATTTTTGCGGTAACTTTTCACCTGTATCTATTACATATGGTGGTCATTCATGTTTATTACGTTATTGATCGAGTATTCCCCTTAACTCTCTGGTATCGCTGAGTCATATGGTTATTATGACCGAAGAAAAACCTAGATCTGAAATAAGTAGTCACAACTTCTATAGATATCAATCCGGCGGTATCATGACGGGTATCCAACTCATTAAAGCAAATAAAAACCATATTTTTCATGATATTGCCAAGCTGATGGGCGGCATGAGGCATCATTTTCCACTGTAAAACCGCCTTCCAAATCAACTGCTTATAATAATTAATAGGCATTGAGATAGGTAAGTAGGAAAGGTTGAATTACTGACTTTCCTACACTGTTACGATACACAAGAAACCCCCAGTTATCTTTATGGCTGGGGGTTTTCTTTTTGTGTCAGTGTGTGATGAAGTATTTATTCTTTTCGTCTAATTTTCTGTTTAAGTGGCTATATTCACTCAGCAATAGCTCAGTCCATGTTTGTAGATTATAAGATCCCAAATAATCTGCGGGACTTTCAGCTAATCGCTAGTCCAACCCCACCAGCAACGAAAGAAAAGCGATCAGGAAGCTACTGCGATCATTCAGAGGATGAATCATTTTTGCCCTATCACATTGGTTAAATCATTAACCCTGCGCCTTAGAGTAAGTAAAAACCGGGCGCTATCGACCCACAGCGGACATTGATTTACACTCCTCTAGATGGCATTTCAGAACAATTTAGCAAGCCAAAGCTATATCCATACATTAAGTTAAATAAAAAATACTCTGATTGAGCAAGAAGAAGTATTTGAGGTTGCTAGAAGAGGATATACAGATCTTGGAAATTCATCAAATGATGAAATTCTTGATTATTTTAGCCTTTCATCTCCTAATGAATTAAAAGGTCATGCTAGTAATATAAAAGGCATCTTGTTTGAGCAAGAGTTTCAAGACAAATTGACTGAAAATGGAATTAATTCAAAAATATTTGAAGAGACTATTCATCCAGATACTGACTTGCAAATTATTGAAGACGGTAGTGTTATTGATGAGGTTCAATTAAAAGCAACTGAGAGCTCTTCATACATTAATGAAACTTTAAATGATAATCCAGACATACTGATTATAAGGACTTCTGAAGTAGCAAACGATATTCAAAAAGGGGAAGTAATTAATTCGGGGATAAGCGACACTCTTCTGGAGGAAGTTGTTTGTTGAAACTATAAGTCCTGTACCATCTTCAGTAGACGGAGTAGTTATCAGAATTGGTTTGGCTATTTTAACTGGTGGTTTACCATCATAAAATGTTACTAAATATTACATATAATCCTGACATAATGTTTTTAACCAAGGAATAACTTATGAGAACAACGCATTCATTCGAAAATGAACTATTAACCGATATAATAATATTAGCCAACACTGAATTCTTGAGATGGGATAAAGATCTTGATTCAGAAGAAATAACTGAAATGGCAAAATCACTAATAATAAATCCCAAAGATTTAGTCTCTGAAACAAAAGAACAGTGTTTAAATCAGGTAGTTCAGTCGCTAAAAGAATCTGGATTAACAACGGGGTACCCACATAATATAGCTGAAATAAGAGGAATACTCTCCCGAAATCACATGCTAAATATCATATCTAATAGTGTAGAAGAAAATATGGGGCCACAAAATCCTTCTATTCCTAAAAATGCTTGTATTTATAACGACCTAGCAGACCTTGCGGGTGATCATGTTGAGATGTTTGAAAAAGACGCTTATAGTGAGGAGCACGTGGCATATTTTAACAAAAAACTGCCCGTGTACTTCAAGAACCGAATTACATCGGGAGAGTTATACCTCTTATATTGTTCTTGTTGTTTTATAAGTAATCAAATAATGTGGCGAGAATAGATTTTTTCATAAAAATCCTTTTAGTTAATTTAATTTTAAAAGAGATATTTTTATTTTAAGGTCCGTATTCATTACTGATGCATTTGAGTCACTGAACGCAGACGTTAAATCAATGTCCGCATTTGGCACTTAAACGGACTGTTAAGTCCTGGCTTTTTAGAATTAATAGTGATGAACGCAAAGGAATCTCTAGGGGTATTATGAGGGGTATCATCTAATAACCTTATATTTAAACCCACCAATAACAGTGTTATTAATAGTATATGGGCGGCATGATGTAAACATCCGTTTATAATACCAAGTAACATCAGAATAGCCCGCAGAGCTTTGGTTTGCGGGCTTTTTTATTGCATTATTGTTTTAACATAATTTAAGCTAGGACACGAAGTCGTTTTGGATCGTAAAAAGGTAAAGACACCACCTCACACGACAAGCGCTTCTTTATACCATCTAACCTACCAACTTCGAGTTTCATACCTTTTACTGCAAACTCTGGCGCTAATCTACACATCGCAATAGGCTTTCCCAACAAAGTAGAATGGCTTGCACTAGTGATCACACCAACAGGGAATCGGCCTTGATAAATATGATCGCCATGAGCTGCTGACTCTCCGCCATTGAGGATAAGTCCCATCAACTTATGTCGACTTTCCGGGTTCTCTCTCTGCAGCGCTGCACGCCCAACAAAGTCTTCTTCCTTATTCGCTAAAGGAACACTGAATCCTGTCCCAGATTCGAAAGGCGTAACATCGTGACTGAACTCATAACCTGCCATACTCAAACCCGCTTCAATACGCAACATATCTAGAGCATCGAATCCCATTGGTGCAATATCAAATGGCTGACCAGCTTGCCATACCGCATCCCACACTGCTTCAGCAGCATCAGGATGGCACCACACTTCATAACCTAACTCACCGGTATAACCCGTTCTAGAGACCATAACAGGCACCCCATCAGCCCCCCCTAATCGGCCAATCGTAAAATGAAACCACTTTAATGTCTGGACACTCGTTTGGCTCTCCGCTGTCCAAATGATCTTACTCAACAGAGCACGACTATTTGGCCCTTGGATGGCTAAATTATGGATCTGATCTGTTGAATTACGAATGGTCACTTTAAACTCTTTTTCCTTGGCTTTTTCTGCCATCCATATACCAGTATAGATATCACCACAAAACCAACGAAAGGCATATTCGCCCATGCGGAAAATGGTGCCATCATCAATCATACCGCCCGTTTCTAAGCAAACAGCTGAATGGGCAATCTCACCAATGGCCATGCGGCGAACATTTTGCGTCAACACATATTGTAAAAATGCGACGGTATCAGGGCCCGTGATTTCAATTTTTTGTAACGGTGTCAGATCCAGCATGGCGACGCGCTCACGACAGGCCAGATACTCTGCAGTTGCACCCCATCCCTCATATTCCGAAGCAACCCAATAGCCTGCATATTCAATGAATTTTTTTGTTAAAGCAGAAGTACGGTTATGAAAACCGGATACTTTAGTCATACGAGGTAACTCCTCAGGGGTTATTCGATGTGCGATTGAACGAGGAAAACGGTGCTCAGCGCCGTAAATACGTACATGAATATCCGTTGGTACCCAGCCATTGGCAGGATCAACATCATCAGGGCAAGCTGATGTGGCACACAACAGATCTTTTTCAGCTCGCAACAACACATAGTCCCCAGCATTCGACCATGGCTCATCCATAAAAATGGTTCCACTAGGTTCAACGCCAGTGTTAAAAAATAAGTTAATCGCTGGCCAGCCTGCACGTGGTTTTATTCCATAAGGTGCCAGTACTTTATTAAAATTTTCGCTACAACTGATATGGCCAAAATAGCCACTGTCCTCGTAATATTTAGCCGTACAAGCAAACAAAAAACTATCGTGGCGGCCAACCGTGTCTTGCACAACCTCGATCATTGAGAGCATATCCGGCCCCAGAAAACACGAGTGTAACCCTGGAATAGGGTTACTTAGTCCCATGATGGTTCGAGTAGCAGTAGCATCTAAAGCGACCTCCAGCCCCTTTTCCAATGACTTTTTATCAAAGGCAATAAAATCTGAACATTGCTTACCAGACACATCAATAATTTGTATCCACTCGCCCGCTTTCACTTCATAGACTCTTGCAGTTGCTTTAGGGATACGTAGTTCAGTTTTCACCTCCGCTAAAGGTTCTGGCAAAAGCTCTTCTACTAACTGAGCATAGCTGACTGTAACAACGAGTTCTGTAGGTGGGTTATGTCCATCGATCAACATATTTTCGCCGGCAGCCACAATAATCACTGTCACCTGGCCATTACTTTGGAATTCCCCTCTTTCATCACCGTCACAAAACAATACCTGTTGTAGATGCTCAGACTCTATCTGCCATGCTTTAAATTGTGTATTGAGTATTTCAGAGGCTTGCCCTGACTGCTGCAATTGCTTGGCAATTATGTTTGACTCACATCCCAACAAGTCACTCAATAAATGGGGTGCCACTTTTCCCTGTTTATCCAACGCAATGATTTCAGCATTCTGTACTCCATCCTGACTCACTATTTCAAGCCGATCTCCCACGCTTAATTTAAGTCGAATCGCCTGCTGACCATCAACACGATATTGTCGAATGCTTACTGGCTTCAAAAAAGAGTAGTAGGTTTCTTGTGGTAGTTTGTCTGCTCTATTTTCCAGCATGTATTTATCCTTGGCCCTAATATAGCTCAAGCAGCTTCAATCACATCCAGTAAAGCATGCATAACGGGCTTACTTGCGGCAACATGATTGTCATCAAGCATTTTCTGGCTGGTCTGGACATATCTACCCTCAGGTAAGGTATGGTCACAAACAGCATGAAAATCAGCTACAGACTTCACAGTAACTTCTAGATGGAATTGCAATGCCCAAACCTTATTACTCAAGCAGAATCCTTGATTAGGCGTAATATCACTTTTAGCGAACCCAGTTACCCCCGCTGGCAAATCAAAGCGATCACCATGCCAGCTCAATGGTTGAAACTTATCCGGACACCATGATGCAACTGGGTGAGTTTTAATGACCTCAAACCAACCAATTTCATGCTGTTGTCCAGCGTAAACCGCTGCACCCAAAGCACTGGCAATAAGCTGTCCACCTAAACAGATACCGAGCACTTTTTTATCGGCAGAAATAGCATCGCGAATCAATTGCTTTTCATCTATCAACCACAGGTATTTTAGTTCTTCATATACACTCATATTTCCCCCCATAATCAATAACCAATCAAACTCACCGATACTGGGAAGTGGCTCACCTAAATAAACCATACAAGTACTTAATTGAGCGCCCTTGGCTTCAAACCAAGGTAACATCGAACCAATCCATTCATTTGGTTCATGCTGAATAATCGCTATACGCATGCCAATTCTCACTTAAAGGATAAAAAAAAGGCCACCCTAAGGTGGCCTCTCGATTTACACTTCGACTAGTCCTGGTAGTCTATGTAGCTTTCATTTTCATGTTTGATTGTAGCGACTATCCCAAAGATAGTTAATGCAATCGACAACGTTAGAATCAAACCGATCATGACTGGTTTATCCGCGAAGGTGAAAATAGCTTCTGCACCTTCCCAACTTGTAATTGGACTTGACATAATATCTCTCCTTATACTGTTACAGGTTTTTTACCCGCACCGGCTGGTTGACCTTCTGGGTATGCTTTCAATGGTACTTCAACTAAATCTAAGCCAGCAATTTCAGCTTTCGGTGGTACACGTAGGAAGCCTTTTTTCGCCATCAGTAGCGATATACCATAACCAGGTATGAAGCCTAAAGCTGCCATAACGCCCGCACTCATCAATTGACCTGTAAATGAAATATCAGGATATCCATTAACGTTTGGATAACCAGCGGCGAAAATACCTAGAGCAACGATACCAATTAAACCACTCATGCCATGCACCGCAAACGCACCAACAGGATCATCCAGTTTGAATTTACTAGCGATCAATTTATCAATCTTCGGTGCAACTGCACCCGTAAACATCGCAATCATAAATGCCATTGGTGGATAGTAAAGTTCTAGACCAGGTGCCGCAGAAATAATACCTGCAAGACCACCAGACATCATCCAGAAAGGTTGACGTGTTACCAAATAGGCGCCAATCAAACCACCAGAGAAAGCCATCAAGGTATTAAAGCTCACTGCAGAAAGTGTCGCTGGCGTACCAAAGATAGTTGTCCATTGGCCGGTACCTGAATAAATCATACAACCGCCGAGGAACCCGAAGAAACCAACGATAATCAACATTAAACCAATAATAGTCATTGGCATACTGTGACCTTCAATATCGACAGGGTTATTTTGAGCATCAAATCGACCGATCCGAGGACCAAGATTCATAATTACGCCCAAAGCGAAGAAACCAGCGATCATATGCACACAACCTGCTGCACCAAAATCATGGAAACCCCATTCAGTCGTTAACCAACCAGTTGGATGCCAGCCCCATGAGGCGGCTAAAATCCATACGCCTGATCCCAGAATGATTGCCAAGATAATAAAGGCACTCATGCGAATACGCTCAATCACTGCACCAGACATGATAGAAGCCGTTGTCGCAGCGAAGAGTACAAAAGCACCCCAGAATATACCCGTAGCATTATCGGTCAGATTAGGTCCCATATTCAATGACCAAGGCGCACCTGCCGCTGCAGCTTCAAAATCAGGCGAAATACCACCATACATCGCTAAATAAATCCACCAACCAAAAAAGAAAAATGTGGGCACAATAAACGCAAAGGCAAGGATATTCTTAACACCTGATGCTAATGCATTCTTGAGGCGAGATGCCCCCATTTCATACGCGAGAAAGCCAGCATGAATAATGACCATTAATGCTGTACACCACCAGTAAAATACTTCCATATTAATGGTGGTGGTCATATTTATCAGAGCTTGTAGCTCTGCGTTTGTAGGTACTACTGATGCATCCATAAGGATAACTCCTAAATAAATTATGATACAAATAACAAAGTTCTAAAACAGAAAAACTTAATCGATGATAAATAAAGTTTCACACGAGGAATCGCATAATCCATGCCATAATTTTAATTACCTATATTTTCAGTAGGTTACCTGTTTTCAAGTATCTGAATTGGCAACTTAACGCACCAATTGAGAACGCACCTTGATTATTTGCACCAATAGTCATCACAAGCATCAAGCTAATTTACATTTGACCTTGATTCACTCATTCATGACTTTACTCGGCATGACTATCGCCGTTCACTCAACGGTTATTTTTAGGGAATCAACAGGTAGAAATAAGAAAGGGGCTTAATAAAATTAAGCCCCTTTCTTTAATTGAGATTCATATGCTTTTAAAGTCTAGATTCAGACGCACCAATCATGTTTGTGTTGATACCCAATGTTTGAGCATCGTCATCTTTAGTTTTATTCTCGATGAACACCATCTTCTAAAAAAGCACCATCATCTAGAGGCGCGAGCCAATCTAATACGGGTTGCTTAAAGCTATTAAGGCCTTTGTACTCAGACAAGTCTGGGTGCAATGAACGTAATACACGATTCAAACGTTTTGCCCAACGTGGATAGGTAGCCAAATCAGCTATACTAACCATATAAGTTCGGATACTAAATGCCATCGCATTACTTCTAGGCAATCTGAACATTGCTTGCAGCTCGACACGTAAGAAGACTTTATCTCCGGCATTTTCTGCTGTTGCAGAAACATTATCTGTCCCCCACACATCATAGGTTTCTGATGAGGTATCGAGTCTTGGGTTCACACACATTCGCCAATTGGTACGGCGAACTGGACTGCCATATTGCAGATGCAATAAATACTTTAAAGCCCGATCAAAGATACCCATTTCAGGCGCATGAGGCACCGGTGCATGCCATTCACTAAATGACATTCCAACATCAAAGGCGACAGCCCAGTCGGCTTGCCCTGTCACAACTCCTAAGTCAGCATATAAATTATCATCACGCTGATCCAATATTACCCAGTCGCCTTGCACTTGGCGGCTAATATATTCAAATGGCTCCATCGGTAGCGTCGATGTATCGCCAAATACGAAGCTATCTTCAATTCCCAATGGTTTATTTAACCAATGCCAATTATCGCCGTCTTTCGTTAATTTAAACTCGGATGGATAACTGTCAGATAATGACGTCATGATCAAATCAACCATATCCCACTGTGCATCCATCATATGTGGCAAGGAGACATATCGAGTGTGATCTTCACTCAATACAATCGCCCGCTCTTTACATTCCGCCACATAATGCTCATCAATATCAATCGGGTGCTCAAACACCGATCCTTGTTCTCCTGGCGTGTGAGGCTCAATGTTCACACTGTACATGTACTTGTCTTCCTGAAAAGGAAAAGGGAAACGCTTTACTGATTCTGGAGAATTTTTAAACGAAAAATCACCCCGAAACGTTTCATTATTAAATGTCATGCTCATCCTATAATCCTTACAAATTGATGACTATGCGTGAACAATTTGCACGCGACACACAAGGTAAAATTTTATTCGCAGCCATACGTTCAGCGCCTGACAAGTAATGATCGTGATGCACCAAATTGCCATCACATTCGACTACCTCTACTTCACAACGACCACATGCACCACCTCGACAGAGATAAGGCGCATCAATACCTGCTGCTTCCATCGCTTCCAACATACTTAAGTCACTGGGCACTTCAACCACAGTATTCGACTGTAATAAGCTGATACTAAAGGGTGCTCCACTAGCTGGAGCTAAGAATTTCTCACTATGGATTGCTGATTCAGGCCAACCTAGTTGTTTAGCAACTACTTCTAAACTATTGACCATCGGATCGGGACCACAGACATAAGCATGAGAGCCTATAGGTTGCTTGCTAAGTAATGCAGTCATATCCAATCGCCCAGTTTCATTCTCTGGATAAAAGAAGGCCTTATTACCACATAGTGTCTCGATTTCTTTCCTAAAAGCAGCGTGCTCTTTACTGCGGTATGCATAATGCAACTCATAATCATAGCCTAGACGATTTAAGTCACTAATGTGAGACATAAAGGGGGTAATACCGATACCTCCAGCCACCAGAATGTGCTTTTTAGCCAAGCGATGAATAGCAAAGAGATTGGTCGGCATAGAGATGTCTAATATGGCACCAGGGAGAACATTTTCATGCATAAATACCGAACCACCGCGAGATGATTCCTGTTTACGCACAGCAATCTGATAGCAGCTGGTATCACTTGTCGGGCCCATCAAGGAATAGGCATTACGATGAGTGCGGCCATCAATATCCATGGCAACCACAACATGGCTGCCACCAGAAAAATAAGGTAAGGTAAACCCTTCCTCTGCAACAAAGCTAAAGTGTTTAATCTGCTCGGCCACCTCTTCAACTGCTGTGACTTTAACCTTCAACCCACTCATGGATAGATCTCCTGTGCTTCCGGAATATCGCCAGGAATTTCACCATCAACCATAAACCCCATATAAGCGCCCCAATGACGCGAAAAATGGTCGCGAACAAGCAGGTTCAATCCGCATGTCAGACACTGATGAATATCGTGATGGACATTTTCATTAATTGTTTCACAATGCACACAGTACACACGTCTTGCTAATGAACCACATTGTTCCTTGAATACATTACGGTCATCGACACCCGCCGCGGAAAAGAGCTTAGTCACAGGCCAAATCAGTCTTTCTTCACCTGCCACGTAAAACTGCGTCCCCATGTAACAATGTTCAAGAGCAACGTTAATCGATGCTAATAATGAATCCATCGAATCACAAACAGTGATCGGCTCACCCGTCATCTTGGTTAAGATCTCTGCGTATTTTTTACTTTCTGAATCTTCTGCTAAATAAAACACCGTTGTAGGCTGTGTTGGAATCATTTGTTGAAACAATTTCAACAAGGCCTTACTGCCTTCTCCCCCACCGACTACAACGTGGTGAGAGGCCAGCTGTTGCCAAATTAATGTGCCATAAACCGGTTTGGTTTTAATTGAATACCCTTTTTCCATCTTCTACCCCTTACCTTTTATACTGGGTGAGTCCTTTGACGCATTGGATCGTAAAAAGGAGTTTTAGCAACATAGGCTTTGACACCGTCGCCTATCATCAACTCTGTACCAATTGCGGTAAACTCAGGTTTAAGATGAACCATTGCCAACGACTGCATTAAATATTGGCTATAACTCGAGCTAGTTACCACACCAACCTCAATGTTATCTTTGTAGATCTTACTGCCAACTTCCACAGCAACATTCGTCATACAAATCATCCCAGCTTGTTTAATTCGTTCTTTGCCCTTCAACGCGACAACGGCAGCTTTACCGATGTAATCAGCTTCTTTATCCAAGTCGATACACCAGCCCATATTAACTTCCCAAGGCGAGGTATCTCCCTCGGGCATATCAAATGGGAAGAACAAGAGACTTGCTTCAACACGGGTTAAATCAAGTGAATCCCATGAAGCCGCAATAACACCATAAGGCTGACCTTTCTCCAGAATCATATCCCATAGATAAACCGCATCTTTGGCCTGACAATAAACTTCATAACCACGCTCACCAGAGTAACCACCGCGGCCAAACACAACGTTACGGCCAAATAGTGTCGTTTCAACATGTTTGAAATAAGGCAGATCTGCTAGCTCAAAATCCAGTTCAGGATTAAGTATGTCAATAGACTTTGGCCCTTGTAATGACAAGATATGTACATCTAAGTCCTGTTCAACCGTTACATCTTTACCTTTAGCCAATACGGCTAATGTTTGCTGTGTGATACCACCTCCGTGTGATAGGCGATATTTATCTTTACCATCACAAATGACCATAATGTCATCTACCAATGCCCCCATTGCATTTACTTCAGCTGCAAGGCGTGAGGTGCCTGGTTCTAATCTAGCAACGTCAATAGCGACCAACTGATTAAGGATGAGTAGGGCATCAGGCCCAGTTACATTCACAATATTTAAACCAGAGACGTCATATAGCCCTGCATGTGTTCTGACCGTAGCAACTTCATCATTCACATCAGTATGATAACTCCATGGAATCGGCATGCCGTTCCATATCTCCCCATCCAATGTTGAACCAAGTTCTTTATGTCGCGTGTTAAGTACAGAGTTTCTAGTTATTGCTTGTTGTTCCATTTAACATTCTCCTAGCATGAAACGTTTGTGGTTTGGCGACGACCAATCTTGCCACCAGTAAATAAATAATTCCCTATAGAAAGAACACATTCCGTGCCAACATATAATATTGATAATTTTCAATGATATAGAAAAATATCTTATTCATATAAAATGAGCTTTGCACCACTATAGAAACGCACACAAAAGTTTTGCACCAATTAAAAACATTGCATGACAGGAAAAATTTAGCACGACAATAATTGTTTGGGCTACAGCGATGAGATACCAGATTTAAAGATAAAATAAATCTCATGGGTATATTGACCATGCTTTTTTAAAATCAGGCCCGTGATAGCCAGATATTTTTTACCCCACGGCACCTAATGATTCAGGCAGGACCTGACCGCCATCGACGACGAGGGCTTGACCGGTGATATACCCAGCCCCTTCAGAGGCAAAAAAGTACGCTGCATTACCGATATCAGCCACATCACCTAGACGTTTCAACGGAATGGAGCTTGCCATTTCGGTCAGGTAATCATCGCCCATTTCTTGCAAGCCTTGTGTGAGAATGTTGCCGGGCATAACTGCATTAATCGTGATGTTATATTTGGCTAACTCAATCGCTGCGGTACGGATGAAACCTAACTGGCCAGCTTTACTGGCAGCATAATGTGACCAACCGGGGAAACCGGTTATTGGACCCGTAATTGATGAGGTCACGACAATACGCCCTGCATTACTCTTTTTAAGTGCTGGAATGGCCGCTTGTACGGTGATAAACGTACCTTTAAGATTGGTATTCATAACCGTATCCCAATCATCTTCGGTCATTTCTTCTAGCGATGCAGAGGGGAAAATACCGGCGTTAGCACAAATCACATCGAGTCCACCTAGTTGACTGACAACGGATTCTATTGCGGCGGTCATCGAGACTTTGTTGCTGATATCAGCTGCAACGGCAATGACTTTACTACCCGTAGATTTAGTTAATTCTGCTGCGGTTTGTTCTGCCGTTGCTAGATCACGTGCTAGAACAGCCACATCACAGCCATTTTTGGCAAATACTTCGGCGATGCCTTTTCCGATCCCCTTGCTCGCTCCTGTCACCAAAACTTTTTGTTTACTCATGTTTGCTCCTAATTTATTGCTAATTGTTCGTTATCTAAATGTGGCTTTCACTGTTGTAATACTTGGCTTAATACCGCTATAAATTGTTCGGCATGTTGTTGCTTGAAACATAATGGGGGTCGTATTTTTAAAGTACTGCCATCCTTAGCCGCGGCTCCAATCAATACCCCATGTTGGCGCATGTCATTGATAATCGTGTTAGTCAGCCCAGCATCTGGTTCGCCCTTTAGATTGACAATATCAACCCCAATAAATAGACCAGCACCACGCACGTGAGCTATCTGTGGAAAATTGTTTTTCAGCATGATGAGTGCATTTTTCAAGAACACACCTGTTTGCTGTGCATTAAGCTGTAATTGCTCTGAATGTACGGTATCAAACACGGCTTGGGCTGCCGCGATGGCAACATGAGAACCCGCAAAGGTATTGAAGTAACCATCTTCATCAGCAAATTTCTGAAGTAAGTCTTGTGTTGCAACTAGCCCAGCAACGGGATAACCATTCCCCATAGGTTTTCCAAAGGTGACAATTTCGGGGAGCAGTTGTGTATCTGAAGTGGAATGACGCATAAAACCCCATAAGGCATCACCCGTGCGCCCAAAACCGGGCTGAACCTCATCAGCGATAAATAAACCACCCGCTGCGCGAACCTCATCTACAGCAGCATTTAAAAAACCACTCGGTAAGGCAAACACACCATCGCTGGAAAATATACTGTCCGCTAACAAGGCGGCACAGCCATAACCTTTATCTTTTAGTGTTTGCAGTGCTTGGCATATTTGTTTTTGAATAAATGCTGACGCATCAGCCAAAGAGAGCGTTTCATCACGTAAGGCATCCAAAGAAAACGTCGCCACCCAGTCAGGTAATTTTTTACACGATGCTGGCGACACTTGGTTCACTAAATAGGTATTGCCATGATAAGCCGCTTCAGAAACGATAATACCCTGCTCACCCGTTGCTATTTGAGCCAAGCGAATTGCCAGATCATTGGCTTCACTACCCGTGCAGGTTAAAACCAATCGGGCGTTTTTGAGTGGCAGTGTCGAGAGTAATTTGCTGGCATAGTCATGACTATTGCGATCGAGATAGCGACTGTGAGTATTAAGTTTTGTTAACTGTTCAGCCACCGCATTGGCAACGGCCGGATGACTGTGGCCTAGAACAGCAACGTTATTGTAAGCATCTAAATAGGTGTTACCTGTACTGTCATACAGCCATACACCTTCACCGCGAACCATTTCCAGAGGTTCGCGATAAAACAGCACTGACGTTGGGCCTAAAGTATTCAATCGCTGTTGAATTAAAGCATCAATGTCATTATTACCTGTCGCACTAAAGTCACAGGCGTTCTGGTCGAGAATCGGTTTAATTTTTTTGTCAGTCATAGTTCAGTCAGCCATTTTCTTTTTAGGTAGTCTTTCGCCAACATCACGGTCCCTTGGGTAAATGCCTCACCTTGAGACTGAGCGAGTTCGGTTTCAGAATGTGATGCAATCCAAGCAAGCAGAGTCATTCGTCTTAACATGATAAACGTTGGGATTTCGGCAATATCTTCTGCGGTTAACGAACCCTCAGTCAAATATCCAGATACCCAAGCATCAATTAATTTGGCTGAGTCCTCACGTGTTTCAATAAAGCTAACAGCGCCAGCGATGTCATATAAAAACCAACCAAGGCCCGCATCATCAAAGTCTATCACTCGGGTTTGGCCATCCGATTCCAATAAATTGGCCAGACGTAAATCTGCGTGAATCAAACCAAAATGTTCAGAGCTCATGCCAAATGCCTGAAGACGTTGCTTAATCAGTATCTGCGTTTTTTCTAAAATAGCTTTACCTTCGTCTTCTAAGCTCGGTCCATCTCGCCAGTCTCCCCAGAGTTGAACCTCGCCAATACAGCCATCAAAGTCCCAAACGAGGCGTTCAAAAAACTCGGGCTTTTGCCAAAGACGTGCGTGGCGATGCATTCTTGCCGTCACCGCACCAAGCCGTTTAAATGGTTCAATTAACTGTGACTCATCAGGAGCCTGACCAGGAACAAGATGAAAAAGCACAACAAAACGTGTTTCATTGAGCTCAAGCGTTTCTACGCTCTGAATTATTTTTCCATTCTGCCCGACAACTGCCTGAGGTGTTTCTAGCTGTTCTTCTTCTTGTAACGCTTTCATCCAAGCGAGTTCAGAACGGATAGCATCGCGACTGTGATACCCCGTCCGGTGAACACGTAATATCATTGATTTTTGATTATCAGGCAACGCTATCAGATAGGTCGCATTTTCAGAAAGGCTAAGTAATTTCAATTCGGTTGAAGCAGAAATGTTCCAACAGATAAGAGAACGCCGAGCAACATTCTCAAGATGTTGCAATTGCTGCTCTGATGTCAGTTTGTCAAAAGATTCTTTATCTACTTTGTTCATTATGTAAACGTCTTAAGTTAGTGATCATTAAATGGGAAGAGACATTCCATCTCGCAAACAAACATAAGCACAATCATCTTAACGCTCTAATACAATTCGATATCTTACATCGCCAGATCTTAGCTTATCGAGTCCTTCATTAATTTTATCAAAGGGGAGAACTTCAACCACGGGTTGAATTTGATGTTGTTGAGCGAACTTAAGCATTTTGGCAATCGTTTGGAAACTGCCTGTATCAGAACCAGAAATTGTTTTTTGGCCTTCGGTTAGATTGATAACATTGATGTCTAATGGCGCTAATGTCGCCCCAACAAAGACAAGTCTGCCTCGTGGCTTTAACTTGGTTAAGAATAAATTCCAATCAAGCTTTACATTAACCGTTGATAAGATCATATCGAATCGCCCTTCTGCTTGAGCTAATTCATTATCATCTCGTGAGTTAATAGCATGATGAGCACCCAAGTCTAAGGCTTCTTGTTTTTTAGATTCGCTAGTGAATGCTGTAATTTCACATCCCCAAGCTTTCAAAAATTGGAGTGCCATATGACCTAAACCTCCAATACCAATCACCGCTACTTTATCAGTCGGCTTGATATTAAATTGGACCAGAGGATTAAAAACGGTAATGCCTCCACAAAGCAGTGGTCCCGCCGTTTTTAAGTTGATTCCTTCAGGCAATGGAATAACACTATTGGCTTGCGCTCTGATTTTGTCAGCAAAACCACCATGGTGATTGACGATGGTACCAGTTACATCGGGACATAGGTTTTCATCGCCAACATGACATTGATCACACTGTTCACAATAGCCTGATATCCAGCCTACGCCTACAGATTGTCCTACTGTAAAGCCTGTTACATCAGTGCCAATATCAATGATTTCTCCAATCACTTCGTGACCCGCTACTAAGGGATAACTTGACATGCCCCAATCATTATCAATCATGCTGATATCGCTATGACAAATACCACAATAGTTAACTTTTATTTCAATTTCATCATTTTTCAGCTCGCCAGGTTCAAACTCATAGGGTATTAATTTTGCACCTGCTTCTTGTGCTGCATAAGCCTTAATCATTTTGCATCCTCTAATGTATAGCAACCAACTTCTACTCCATTATAGAATTTAGTTAGAGTGAGCAATATCGCAAACTGGCAAATTGATTGAACAGCACTTTTTAGTGCAAAGTAGGTTCATATGCACTCTTTTAGCACTTATATTGAAATATAAATTATATTCCTCTAGCGATTTTCACCTAGAAGTTATATCCCTTAAAGCTTGAATTCAGTAGTCATGCTGAACACTTAAACCCAATTTAAGTAGCATAGTTATTTCAGGTGTAGTTATTGCTTGTATAAGAGATTATTACTTTCTATAAGTATGAGCAGTATGTATATACAGTCAGTTAGATTTGATGATGTAAACACCCACGCAGATGCACTGCAGAATTGGTCACAGGAATATGACCAATTATCTTCAGGACGATTTGACGGCACTATAGATGATATTCAGCTCGACTCTGTTCGTCTATTTCGTGAATCGATGAAGCAAAGTGTAAGGCAAGATACACACACCCCAACGGGTAAAATAAATTTTATGGTTCCCAACCATATTCAGTCAGAAAAAACATCAGATCAGGCACGCCAAATATTATCTGGTGATGTCACCATTTTACCTTATGACAGTGATTTTTCATTTGTGGCACCACCTGAAACCGACTACACCGTCATCTCAATTGCACATGAACGTTTACGTAATTTATTATCAAATGAGGCTTATTCATGGTTATTATCACTTCGTCATAGTCATGGTATTCACGCAAGTTCAATCGTGGTCACCAAGGCACGTCATGATTTAATTAAAATTCTTAATCGATTAATTACTGTACCACTTGATCATGATGCTTTTGCTCTTAACAGTAATCAACAAGTGAAAGCAGCTCAAGACCAAATCATGTTAATCGTTCTTGAATTATGTGATTCGGATTTACACGATACACATTCACTCAAACGCTTAGGCAATCAACACAATTATATTGTGAATCGCTGTCATGATTTTGTAATCTCAGAAGAAGGGAGTGAAGCAAGTATTGTCGATATTTGTGAAATATTGAATATTCCCCACCGAACGCTGAACTACAGTTTTAGAAAAGCAACCGGCATGTCTCCTGTCCACTATTTACGAGCGATTAAATTAAATGTTGCTCGCCGTGAATTGCTAACCAGTCATTTGCCGATAACGGATATTGCAGCTAATTATGGCTTCTATCATATGGGTTATTTTTCAAAAGAATATAAGCGCTTATTCGGGGATACGCCGAGCATGACCCGAAAAGCGATTGCTTGAAGCCTCTTTTAGCCAGTAAAAATAGGCCGCGACAATAAAAATAACGCCGCCCAAAAATTGATCTTCATAAGGCGCAAGAAGTAGCCAATCAGGTACATTTGTCATCATCATATGCTGATGGTGCATACTGCTATGGGCTGATTGATAGAGATCTGGAAAGATTAGCATCATGCTACCTAAAAGCACCAATGGAAATGTCACCATCATCCCATTAAGCCATCGCCAATAGTGAGAACTTGCTGTCTTTGATAACATTGTAAAGCACAATGCTAAGCCACTCAGTGCCATTAACCATTTCATTAAACTGTAAGCAAGTGCGCTTTGCATAAGTAAAGGATGAATGGCGGGCAGCATCCAACCCCATGTCAACACGGCAAATAGTAAGAACATTGCGATAATATGCCAACTCGGTTTATTGTCACGTTGTTCGGTATGAACATCGACAGGATGTTGCAAAGCGATGATCCATAATAAAGGCGCCAAGTGATGAACCATGACGCTTTGAGTACTGTGTATCCAAATGGAATAACGGGCAATTGAATCAAACCAAGGCATCATGCCTAATAAAAAAATCAGGCTTGCAGAATGAAAAAGCGTTGGCTTTACCAATAAGCGATGTGAACTCACCCATCGGTAAAGCAACATTACTAACACGATGCTGCAAATAAAATCGATTGTCACTAGCATCGTATTAATGCTTACTCAGAACAGCAACTAGAACCCGATTTACTTACTCCGCTCACAGTATCCACACTGTGATTATTACCTTCAGCTGGCACATCCATCGCGGCATTACGTTCAAAGAAGTTATTCGGTCTTAATGAGAAACCGACATATTCTGTTGGCATAATCGGAAAGTCTTCCGGCTTACAAACATGGGTATGACCAAAGGTATGCCAGACAACAATATCAGTATTTTCAATTGGACGATCTTGCTCAATATAATAGGTTAAGCCATCACCTTTATTTTGATTCGGATAGAAGCCTGATGAACTCATCTCATTAGCATCATATGGCGTGACGAATATATGTTTTTTAGCAAATCCTGCTCGTTTTGCTACAAAACTATCAGGGTGGGCCAACATAACCGGATTATGTTCCGCAACGAGTTTATAACCCGTTGGATTACCTACAGAATTTATTTGGTTAGGATTAATTATTTTCCAAAAACGACCTGTCGTTCCATTAGCTTCACGTGCGGCCTCGAGCTCTGTTTTAAACACGGTGGTTTCTGTATTAAATACATTGCCCCATGGATTTTCTACTTCATCCATATCGCAAGGCGTAAAGTTTGTTTCAACTACTGAATTATTGGGACCATCGACCATCATATCTAATCGTGCATTGAAAAAATGCTGGTGCGTTGGACCATAGATCTCTGGCGTCACCATGCCCCCAAATTTGTTTCGAGTACCGGGCACCAAAGCACCCGTTTGGATAATCCCGGTGAGTTTAGCTTCATGCTGAATGGTGCCATCTTGGTATAGATACCAATAAAAACCATAGTCATAATTACCTACTGTACAAAAGAAGCTAATAACTAAACGGCGCGAACGGCGCATCTCATAGGTTTCACTACGGAACTCATAATGCTTCCACAATGTGCCGTAATCTTCTTCATGCATACAGACTGCATTTTTCATTAAGAATGCCACACCGTTATCGTCAACCGCAGGGATATCAAAATATCGAATGGCTCCTAAACAGTCACAACCTAATTCCAACTGGTTTGCCATGCGACCTAAGCCATATTCACCACCATCAAAAGCACATTTCCAGTAGTGATTTAGTGCGGTATCAGAGTATGGAACCGCCATATCATTAATACTGCCTCGATACATGATCGGGCGTAGACGATCGCCATCTTGATAGCTCAATTGATTTAACACTAGCCCTTCGCGTGGGGTATAACCTAAACGAAATTGCCATTTTTGCCAATTCACTTGCCACCCTTCCACCGTAAAACTCACTCCTTCAGGCTGAGTAATTTGTAAAGGCTTAAGGTCTTGCCGAGTTTGACCTAATGACGCGGTATCGTAGTTGTGCTTTGTTTTGGGAACAGGCGTGTTATGTCCATCATCAATTAGCTCAATGACTTTCTCTTCATTCAAGTCAATAATCGCCATCAGCCCTTCAATCGGACGCGCGTAACCATTATCAACAATGTCATCACGCACAAAGGCTACGCCACGCATCAAACGTCGACCACGGTATTTTTCCTCATCACCAAAATAACCAAATGACCACGGATCAATCTGAATGGTCTCAATATCGGCATCTGTTAATCCACGGCGTTTAACTGCTGCTATAAAACCTGAATCCGCTTGCACAATATCAACACAACTAAAAAATTCTTCAATCATGATTGCTGGCTGGCCTGTCACTTCAGGATCGAGACGTTCCCAACGGCTCACTTGTTGGGTTATTAAATCAACCGTTGCTTCATGGATGGAGCCTGTCGCTTTATCTAAAATGACAGCAAAAGCACGTCGTGAAAATGCATCACCACTCTTAAAACTTAACACTTCTTGTTTTGATGGCTCTTCCAACTGTAAATATGGGAATCGACAAGTCGCACCCAAGCTTTTGTTTTTTCTAAGCAAGTCGGCAACGTTCGATAATTCTTCAATTGTGAGCGGATCAAGTGGATGTGATGCTTTAACCCCCGGTGTAGTTTCAGGTTTGAAGCTAGTTTCAAGTGCATGATTCATAATTAGATCCTAATGTTGTAATCCCCGTTAATAACAATAGTAGTGATTTTTAACATCAGCGATATCACAAAATGGCAAAACTAATCCTAATTTGTATTTTGATAATACTTACTTATTATTTTTTACTAAAAGTGGCTAAAGAAGGCATTATCATCATTGAAGATGGCACTAGTTTCAAAAGTGAATTAGATATTGTTGAAGCTATGATTTCAGAAGCATCACACCAACTAACTAATAAAAACCTAGATCATTTATATGCTTGGGCTCTTTTGCAAGAAAATCTAATCACGGAAATATCTTCAGTAAATTTCTTAACCGACAACAATCACCACACGGCTAATTTCTTTTGCCAAACACCGTTTAAGTGAAACTTCTAGACTATTATTTTTTGTCATGAAACTGACTTTAAATCGTCGTTACCTTGTCATATAACTTGATTAGCCTGACCCTAATTCAATGGCTGAATAGGTGTCTGGCAGATGAAAATTAGCATATTTGGAACTGGTTATGTTGGCTTGGTCACCGGCACTTGTTTGGCAGAAGTCGGCAACGATGTTGTCTGTATGGATATTGATGCTGGCAAAATAGAACAACTTAAACAAGGACGTATTCCAATCTATGAACCGGGCTTACAACAGCTGGTCCAAGATAATATTGCTGCAGGGCGATTGCGTTTTACCACCGATATTGCTGAAACAGTTCAGCATGGTTTGTTTCAATTTATTGCAGTTGGCACACCACCAGACGAAGATGGAAGTGCGGATCTACAATATGTATTGGCTGTCGCCGAGTCAATTGCCCAAAATATGGATGGTTATCGCATTATTATTGATAAATCTACGGTCCCCGTTGGTACCGCAGATAAAGTCAAAACAACGATAGCGGCGATCTTACAAAGTCGTAGCCAACCTTATGAATTTGACGTGGTTTCCAATCCTGAATTTTTAAAAGAAGGTGCAGCCATCAGTGACTTCATGAAACCTGATCGGATAATAATTGGCACAGATAATCCACGGACTACCGAATTACTTAAAGCTTTATATGCACCTTTTAATAGAAATCACGACCGCATTATCGCCATGGATATTCGTTCTGCCGAACTCACTAAATATGCCGCTAATGCCATGTTGGCCACCAAAATAAGTTTTATGAATGAATTATCGCATCTAGCTGAACGCCTTGGTGCCGATATAGAACAAGTCCGCCATGGTATAGGTTCTGATAACCGTATCGGTTATCACTTTATTTATCCTGGCTGTGGTTATGGTGGTTCTTGTTTTCCTAAAGACGTCAAAGCGCTAGAGAGAACGGCCAATGAAATTGGTTATAAGGCCGAATTACTCACTGCCGTTGAAAATATCAATCAGCGCCAAAAACAGGTGTTATTCAATAAAATAAGCGTTCATTACAATGGCGATATCAAAGGTAAAACTTTTGCTCTATGGGGCTTAGCCTTCAAACCCAAAACAGATGATATGCGAGAAGCACCAAGCAGGGTATTACTAGAGTCATTAATCTCTGCCGGCGCCTATGTGCGTGCTTATGATCCAGAGGCATTAGGCGAAGCACGCAAAATTTATGCTGATTTTGCAGGCCTGACCTTATGTGATAGCCAAGATCAAACACTCGATGGCTGCAATGCCTTATGTATAGTGACCGAGTGGAAAAACTTCTGGAGTCCTGATTTTCCAATGCTAAAACAAAAATTAACCGATGCGGTGATCTTCGACGGTCGTAATCTCTATAATCCCCATGACGTGAAACGTCATGGTCTCAACTATTATAGTATTGGACGATCACACCAGATGTAAGCGCTATCATAAAAATGACGACCCAATAAACAGCATTCTAGTGTTAGGCGTCGTTACTCACTCCGTGCATAAAAATAGCGTAGTTTAAGAAATTGAGCTTGAATAAGCGCAGGGTTAAAGGGTGGTTTAAAGGTCGCATACACTCGACCTTTAGGATCAACCACAAACAAATGGTGTTCTTGTTCAATTTGATAACGACCATCTGCATAGTCAGTTTGAAGAAACAAAGCAATAAAGGTACTCGCTAATTCATCAATAATTGTTGCCGATGCCGTGGCTACTTTGAAATCCAGCTTTTCTCCATGTAGAAAACTAGCTAACTCATTTACCGTTTCATGCTGGGTATCTATTCCTATCACTAAAAACTGAAAATCAGTATTGGCAAAGGCAGATTGAAGGTGTTTCATTGTCTGTAATGCCGGCTGACAAGCGGGTAAACAATGGCTATGTGAAAAATACACAAAACTCCATTTACCATTAAACCAAATATTGGTGAGCGCTAATTTATGATCCGTATTTAATGAAAATTCTGGTAATGGTCGAGCTGGTGAAGCGATATAAGCTTGCATTGCTACAGGTATTTCTCGTTGCTCTTTATTCATTAGCGGTAAACTGTTCATCCATAATACTAATAAAAATCCGACAATCATGAGATAAGAAATCAAAAAACACTTAGAATTAAGCCCTTTACACCGTTTGGCCATAGTTCATTCTTCTTGTAGTTGATGTTAAAAGGCCAAATCCTACCATTAATAATGGATTTATGAATGAGCGAAAAACTATTTAAGTCAACGGCTATCGTCAGCATCATGACTTTTATATCGCGGATCCTAGGCTTTGTGCGCGATATTGTCATCGCTAGATTATTTGGCGCAGGCTTAGGGGCTGACGTATTTTTTGTCGCATTTAAAATCCCCAATTTCTTACGACGTTTATTTGCCGAAGGTGCCTTCTCGCAAGCGTTTATTCCCGTGCTGGCAGAATATCGCAATCGAGGCGATCGCGACCTCAAAGAGTTAATTGCTAGTACCAGTGGAACGCTAGCTGGCATCTTATTTATTATGACTGCTATTGGTATTTTAGCCGCCCCGATATTAATCATCATATTTGCACCAGGCTTTGTTGAGAATCCAGAAAAAGTAACATTAGCTAGCGACTTACTTAAGATCACTTTTCCTTATTTATTTTTTATTTCGCTCACTGCATTGGCCGGTTCTATTTTGAATAGTTTTGGCAAATTCGCCGTACCAGCTCTTACTCCTGTATTTCTTAATTTATCGATGATCGGCTGCGCCTTATGGCTATCACCACAACTTGAAGAACCCGTCACTGCATTAGCATGGGGAGTATTTATTGGTGGGCTAGTTCAGCTACTCTTCCAAATACCTTTTCTAATAAACATAAAACATCTACCAAGGCCACGCTGGGGCTGGAAAGATAGCGGTGTGCAAAAAATATTAAAGTTGATGATTCCCGCGATGTTTGGCGTGTCGGTTGCTCAAATAAACTTATTACTTGATACCGTGTTGGCTTCCTTCTTAGCGACGGGTAGTATTTCTTGGCTATATTATTCCGATCGTTTGGTTGAGTTTCCCTTAGGCGTGCTGGGGATTGCCCTTTCAACCGTCATTTTACCTAGCTTATCGAAAAAACATGCTTCAGCCTCTAAGGCTGAATTCTCACATACTATCGATTGGGCACTCCGTTGGGTATTTCTTATCGGTACGCCCGCCGCTATTGGCCTTATTTGGCTTGCAGAGCCACTACTCCTTACGCTATTCCAATATGGTGAATTCACACCGTTAGATGCCCATAAAGCATCACTGAGCCTGATGGCTTATGGCCTAGGTTTATTGCCGTTCATTTTTATTAAAGTATTGGCGCCAGGTTATTATGCGCGGCAAGATACCAAGACACCGGTGAAAATCGGTATTATCGCCATGGTGACAAATATGGTGCTCAACATTATTTTAATGATGCAGTTTGCACATGTTGGGCTGGCCTTAGCCACCTCATTATCAGCCATACTTAATGCTGGTCTATTATTTATCGGCTTGCGTAAATTAGGGGTGTATATCCCCGTTGCGGGCTGGGGGTGGTTTTTTATCAAGCTGCTTGCTGCCAATGCTAGCGTCGTTGTCTTGCTGATGTTGTTAACGCCCATTACCAGTGAATGGCTAAGCTGGACGGCTGGGCAACGATTTACAGTGTTGTTTAGCTTAATTATCAGTTCAGCGGTGATTTATTTTGCAGTATTAGCCATCGTGGGCGTCAAAATCAAAAACTTATTAAACCCCAATGAATCCGTCGATTAAATCTCATAACAATCAGACATAAAAAAAGTGCGTTCATAAATGAACGCACTTTTTACAACTTAAGCTCTATAACGACTACTAAATTTAGTCGCCTTATGCTGATTCTACTTTCTCAGTAAAGTCACATTCTTTTTGTGGGCACACTTTTTCGGTACCGCGACTTTTTGTCGTTTTGATCGTCAAAATAGGCCATTTACACTTAGGACATGCTTCCTTCAAAGGTTCGTTCCATAAGGCATAATCGCAATCAGGATAATCTGAACAAGAATAGAAAATTTTGCCACGGCGAGATTTACGAGTAAGAATTTCACCCTTATTACATTGCGGGCAGGTCACACCGGTATTTGTAGGCTGTTCTAATGATTCAATATGTTTGCATTTTGGATAACTGCTACATCCAATGAACTTACCATATTTACCTGTTCTTACCCATAAATCAGACTCACATTTAGGGCATTTTCGATCAGCGACCACTTCTGGCTCATTCGATGTTTCTTCACCATTAATATTACGCGTGTAATCACATTCCGGATAAGCAGTACAGCCAATAAAGCGACCACTGCGTCCTAAACGGCTAGATAATTTTTTACCGCATTTCGGGCAGTCTTCATCCAGTAATTCTTGAGTAACATCGCTACGCTGTACTTCTTTATCTTTGGTTTCGACCTGTTCTTTGAACGGTCCCCAAAAGTTACGTAATAGTGGCACCCATTCTTTTTCGCCACGAGCGACCGCATCTAGCTCATCTTCTAATTTTGCAGTGAAATCATAATCAACATACTTGGTGAAATGTTCTGCCAAAAATTTACCGACAACGCGGCCAACATCCGTTGGATGAAAACGTTTTTTCTCAAGCTCGACATATTCACGCTGTAACAAGGTTGAGATAATGCTGGCGTATGTAGATGGACGACCAATGTCATGTTCTTCTAAAGAACGAACTAAACTGGCCTCACTAAAGCGCGGTGGTGGCTCAGTAAAATGTTGCTCTGGTCGAATAGCAAGTAACTCAACAACATCACCCACTTCCATAATGGGCAAAATACGTTCATCTTTATCTGACTTAGCGGCGTCATCTTGACCTTCAAGATACACACTCATAAAGCCAGGGTTAACCACAGTTGAACCATTGGCACGGAAGGTATTGCCTGTGCCACAGGCCATATCAACGGCCACAGTATTCATCGTAGCATGTACCATTTGGCAAGCAACGGTACGCTGCCAAATGAGCGTGTAGAGTTTTAATTGATCACTAGAAAGATATTTGGTCAGTGATTCAGGGGTGCGCAATACCGATGTAGGACGAACGGCCTCATGGGCCTCTTGGGCATTTTTAGACTTAGTTTTATATTCTTGTGGAGAAGCAGGTACCGCTTTAGCACCATATTTTTCAGCAATAAAAGCACGCAGCTCTTCAATAGCTTCGTTGGCTAAGGTCACCGAGTCGGTACGCATATAGGTAATTAAACCTACCGCACCATCACCAGTATCCGTACCTTCATATAATTGCTGGGCGACACTCATTGTGCGTTGCGCACCAAAACCTAATTTTCGCGATGCTTCTTGTTGTAACGTTGACGTTGTAAATGGCGCGGCAGGGTTACGTTTACGTTGTTTCTTGTCAACCTTAGTAACGAGCAACTTACCTTTGGCAGCTTTATTAAGCGTCGCAACTACCTCGGCTGATTGTTCGCCATTATTAACCGTAAATTGTGATAATTTTTTATCTTTATAGTGCGTTAACTTGCCATCAAAATTTTGTTTTTCAAATGCCGCATCCGCTTCAATTGACCAGTATTCTTGCGGAATGAATGCTTCGATTTCTAATTCACGCTCAACAATCATTCTCAATGCAGGGCTTTGCACTCGACCGGCAGATAAACCGCGACGTACTTTTTTCCACAATAATGGTGACAGGGTAAAACCTACTAGATAATCAAGTGCTCGACGCGCTTGCTGGGCATTAACCATGTCCATTGATAATTCACGAGGGTGAGCCACCGCATCATTCACCGCTTGCTTAGTTATCTCATGGAATACCACACGATGCGTTTCTTTATCCTTCAACACGCCGCGTTTTTTTAATAACTCTAATAAATGCCATGAAATAGCCTCTCCCTCGCGATCCGGATCCGTTGCGAGATATAAGACATCAGCCTTCTTCATTGCCTTAGCAATGGCATCGAGATGTTTACTGTTACGATCTATAATTTGATACTTCATCGCAAAATCATTGGCAGTATCAACAGCGCCTTCTTTAGGTAATAGATCACGAACGTGACCATAAGACGCTAAGACCTCAACATCTTTACCTAGATATTTCTGGATCGTTTTTGCCTTCGCAGGCGATTCAACAATGACTAATTTCTTTCCCATATTTCACAGCACCAAAATGAACAGTATCAAACCATGTAAGCCAGTCTACACGGACAGTATTTACGATAGTTATTACTATCCTTTTTAGTGAACAACCGCCTCCAAATCTTCAAATACTAGGTCTTCCATCCAGGCATAAGCAACTTCCCGACCTGGCTGATAAAATAACACCATCAACACTACCCATTTCATTTGATCTAAATCAATTTCATCAGTGTCTAATGCCATTACACGCTCGATGACAACTTCGCGAGTTTCGCCATCTAATACACCGACTTGCTCTAAAAACAACAAATATCCTCGGCACTGCACATCAAGTCGTAACAACTCTTGTTCGGTATAGAATCGCATCGCCAAGTCAGGTTTATGCTCATCTTCATCTGAATTCGATGACTCTTCTTCAATCACCGTCATACTTTCCAACCACTCAAAGGCCTTATGAATTTCAAGATGAAGAAAGCCAACACCTTCGAGTTCCGTCTCTAAGGCGTCTTTATCAGGTTTATTTGAATCATCTGTGTCAATGTAGTTTTCAAACAAATACAGTAATACATCAAATACATCTTCTTTCATTGAATTCCTCTAAGAGTCTCTATATAAGGGAGGTTAATTACCACTGCGGACATAACGTCCGCCAGGCAATGATTCAACCTGACCTTGTAGTTCTAATAATAACAGCATGGAGGAAACAACATCCGCCGTCAATCTACAGCGTGCTATCAATAGATCAATTTGTATTGGGTCATAGCCTAAGTTGTTCAGCAAAAGCTGATAATCATCATCCAATTTTATCTCTGACTCGACTACGTCAATATTCGTTTTTATTTCGCCTTGCACACCTGCTAAAGGACCAAGCTCTTCTAAAATATCTTGTGCCGTTTCGACTAGTTTTGCACCATCACGAATTAACTGGTGACAGCCCCTCGCTAAGGGATTGTGAATAGAGCCCGGAATAGCAAATACTTCTCTACCTTGCTCTAAAGCCATTCGCGCTGTAATTAATGAGCCACTCTGCAAAGCGGCCTCAACGACCAGTGTCCCTAAAGATAAGCCACTGATAATCCGATTTCGTCGCGGAAAATTTTCCGCGCGTGGCGCCGTACCTAAAGCAAATTCTGACACAATGGCGCCAGCTGATGCGATATCGTGAGCGAGATCTCTGTGTTTAGCGGGATAAATACGATCTAAGCCCGTACCAATAACCGCAATTGTTTTCCCTTGACCCGCCAATGCACCTTGATGTGCCGCCGCATCTATTCCCATTGCCAGACCACTGGTAACGGTCAAACCCACTTGTCCCATATAACGAGCAAATTCGTACGCAGTGTCTCGCCCTGATGCTGATGGATTACGACTACCCACCATAGCTATTTGCCATTGAGACAATAACTCCACGTCGCCTTGCACAAATAATAGGCTAGGAGGATCTGCAATTTGTTTAAGCAACGCGGGATAACGCGAATCATGTAAGGTAATAATGTGACGATCGGCCTCAGAGAACCAGGCTAAGTCTTGCTCAATCTGATTCCAGTCAGGCTCAAGTAAGGCACTGCGTGTTCGAGCAGAAACATTATCAGCCAAATTAGGCTTAGCAAATACTGCCTCAGGATGGGTAAACTGCATCAGTAAACGAGCAAATGTTACTGGCCCAATACCTGGAGTGCGATGTAGCGCCAACCAACATGCTAAAGGTCGCTGCTCACTCGAAAACCTATTCAGCTTAAGCACCCTCGGTTTAAGCGGTGATTAGATAATACGTGCTGTTTACGAATCAAGATCTGACTCGCATTATCATTAACTGAAACACGTTTTATTCTATTGCTCTCACTTTATCATTTAGATGAATGGCACTACTTGCCTTCATCACTAGGGCATAACTTACTTTTTCAAAAACTTTAAAAACCATAGCCACACCTGCTGATTCATCAGGCAAGGTAATCATGTCATCCCTATCTGCCGTAACCGTATCACTCACCGTTTGACCTGCTCGCATGATAGCTAACACATGGCCCACTTCTATAGATTCTCTTGTTCCACGGTTCAAGACGACTATTTGATATTGCCCCACCTGTGACACGCCATCAAATACTGAAATAATACGACCATTGACCGCTTGCTCTGGCGAATGAGGGAAAAAGTTCATGTCATTCTGGCCATCATCTACCGGCAATAATCTATCTCCTGTTGACACTTCACGATTGGTGTTGCGTAACATTATTGTGGAAACATCACTTGCTGTTTCTAACAAAGCATCAGCGGTATAAATAGCTTCATGGCCTAACACTTCAGTCGTTTCAGGATCCGTGTAAACCTTACCGCCACGAAAGACGCTGAACTGTTCAATTTCGTCGCCTTCAATGCCTCGCACATACGCCCTATCGCCAGCACCTAAAATTAACCGCTCATCAGTACTTGCCACAATATAAGGTGCGTTATTTAAGGTTTCTTCGTCAACAACCAGTGGTTTAGATAAAAATGCTGCAATGGCGGAGCGAGGAATAGTTGAAATAGCCTCTTCTAATTTTATTTCCCTAGCCTTTGGTGACAATTTGTAGGCCGTTAAGCCTCGCGTTAATGTCAATACCGGCCGGCCATTGATATAACTAAGCGAGAGCATATCGCCAGGATAAATTAAATGTGGGTTTTTAATTTGTGGATTGACCTGCCAGATTTCCGGCCACTGCCAAGGTTGTTGTAAGAATTTAGCAGAGATATCCCACAAGGTATCACCCTTAACAACCTCGTAATTTTGCGGATGACTGTCATTCAGTAGCACATCCTTTGCAAACAATGGCACACTGAACAATACAAACAAAACACTTAAATAAAAGTAGCGAATCATCAAAATATCCTCATGGATAACTAAATCATTGTCTTAAATCCTACTAAGCACAGACAATACTAAGACCATAGTGTGTTATAAGCGCGAAGAGGAATCAAGCTTCATGGCCAAATTTGATCTAGATCAAGGCCAATATTATTAATAATTAATATCATATAGTCATTGATTCATTATATTTGACGGTTAATACTTAGCTTAATAGCCCTATTGATATAAAGTCACACTACATAGATAATGTTTATCTCACTTCGAGGTATTATAAGGAGAACGCCATGAAACATCTCGTCTTACCAATAATTGCTTTAACTGCTTTATTTAGTGCCAATGCGGCCTTTGCAGCAGGTGATATTGCCGCAGGAAAAGCCAAAGCGGCATTATGCGCAACCTGTCATGGTGCAAATGGTATTGCCATCGCTCCTATGTATCCAAATCTTGCAGGTCAAAATGAAGCTTATTTAGTCTCCGCGTTAAACGCTTACCGTAGCAAAGAACGCAATGGTGGCATGGCGGCTATTATGCAAATGCAAGCGGCTAATTTATCAGACGATGACATTAATGACGTTGCGGCTTATTTTTCCAGCTTAAAATAGCGCTAATTGCTAACAACGATGATGCAACAGACAACCGGCTGCGATAATCATGAAATATGCTGAGTTCTGTTGCTTCATCTTGCATCCTAAATTTATATCTACCTCACTACAAAAATGATTCAAACAAAAATCTCCACTTGAAACATTTCTCTTCCCCCCTCAGTCAGTTACAATAAGCCCTGTATAGGATAAGTATTTTTCGTCAGGACATGTCGAAAAAGATAACTCTTTCAAAGAGTCTCGTAATAGTTATCCGATTAAGATGACCCGTTTTGGTCAGTTGTATAATCTATTAGGTTTATTTATGGCGCTACTTGAAATCCTACATTTCCCCGATCCTCGCTTACGTAAAAAAGCGACAGCAATCACCGATGTAACAGCTAAAATCCGTAAGCTCGCGGATGATATGCTAGAAACAATGTATGACGCACCGGGAGTAGGCTTGGCCGCAAACCAAGTTGATGTGCAGAAACGTCTTATTGTTATTGATGTCTCAGAAGACAAATCATCACCCTTAGTATTCATCAACCCTGAAATTATCGATAAACAAGGTGAACGTGAACACGAAGAAGGTTGTCTATCGGTACCAGAGGCGTATGAATTAGTTACGCGAGCTGATACGGTGCGTGTTAAAGCACTTAATCTTGATGGTGAGCCTTTTGAGCTCGATGCCGATGAATTATTAGCGACGTGTATTCAACATGAAATTGATCATCTAGATGGCAAATTATTTGTAGATTACATTAGTAATCTGAAACGGCAACGTATTAAAAAACGCTTAGAAAAACAATTCAAACAACAACGCTAGGATAACGATGCGCATCATTTTTGCTGGAACCCCTGACTTTGCAGCAGAAACTCTCAAAGCCTTATTGACCAATGATTATAATGTTTGTGCTGTGTACACCCAGCCAGACCGTCCAGCAGGTCGCGGCCGAAAACTAACGGCGAGCCCTGTCAAGCAACTCGCTCAAGAATATGATATTCCTGTCGAACAACCGCTGAACTTCAAAGAAGAAGAAGCCAAACAAATCTTAGCCAATTATCAAGCTGATCTGATGATCGTCGTTGCTTATGGATTATTATTGCCACAAGCAGTGCTTGATACACCAAGCCTAGGTTGCATCAACGTTCACGCCTCTTTACTCCCACGCTGGCGTGGCGCAGCTCCTATTCAGCGGGCGATTCTAGCAGGCGATACTGAAACGGGCGTGTGTATTATGCAAATGGAAGCAGGTCTAGATACAGGCCCAGTATTAGCACGAGTAAGTTGCCCTATTACTGCTGAGGACACCGCACAAACATTGCATGATCGATTAGCTATTTTAGGCGCTGACACCCTATTAGCCACGCTATCCAATATCGTCGAACTTCAAAGCAAGGCGCAAGCCCAAAATGATGAATTGACCTGTTATGCCGCCAAACTACTAAAACCAGAAGCCGAAATTGATTGGCAGCAACCGGCCACTCAAATTGTTCGTCAAATACAGGCATTTAATCCTTGGCCTGTGGCGCAAACAGTCTGGAAAGATCAAGTATTTCGAATCTGGTTGGCCACAACTGTTGATGAAAAAAACATGGCGGCTACTTCAGGTGAAATTATCGCAGTGAACAAAACAAGCATTGATGTGGCTACGGGCGATGGCATATTACGTCTAAACCAAATTCAACTTCCTGGAAAACGAGCCATGCCCGTTGCCGATTTTTTGAATGCCAATACGATAAAAGCAGGTGAACATTTTGGCTAAACCTCAAAAACATTCCGCTCGTGCCAGCGCGGCTCGCGTCATCTCTGAAGTTATCCAGAAAAAACACTCGCTTAACGGCGTGTTAACAGCAGCACTGACCTCACTGCCAGACAATGACCGTAGTTTATGTCAACAGCTTTGTTATGGTGTCATCCGCTGGCAGCCACAATTAGAGGCGATCAGCCAAAGCTTGCTCTCCAAATCATTACGCGCTAAAGATGCTGATATTGCTGCACTTTTGCTCTGCGGTATCTATCAATTGCGCGATATGCGCGTTCCCTCACATGCTGCAATCTCAGAAACAGTTAATGCCTGCAAAACGTTAGGCAAACCATGGGCGACAGGATTACTTAATGCCTCGTTGCGGAATTATCAGCGCCAACATGAAGAAATTGAAGATAAAATCCTACAACATGAATCAGCTCAATATGCGCACCCCGATTGGCTAATTCAATGCTTTAAACAAGATTGGCCAGAACAATGGCCTGCTATTTTGGAAGCCAATAATTTACAGCCACCAATGATGTTGCGGGTTAACAAACAACATGGCACTCGCCAAGATTATTTGACCAGACTGGCTCAAGCGAACATCGATGCGAGCGCCATTGAGTCCTGCTCTGATGGCGTATTATTAACAACAGCCTGTGATGTATTTCAATTACCAGGATTCGTTGATGGTGATGCCTCCGTTCAAGATGGTGCTGCACAGTTAGTCGCTCAATCACTTGATTTAAAGCCCAATTTACGGATCCTCGATGCCTGCGCGGCACCTGGTGGCAAGACCTGCCATATATTGGAGCAGTTTCCTGATAACCACATGGTCGCACTCGATATTGACCCACGCCGATTACTACAAATCAAACAAAATACCAATCGTCTCAAGCTTAATGCCGAATTGATTGCAGCTGATGCGGCGGATGTAGAACACTGGTGGGACGGCCAACTGTTTGACCGAATTTTAATCGATGCACCCTGCTCCGGTACTGGTGTAATTCGACGGCACCCAGATATCAAACTACTTCGCAGGCCAGATGACATTGCCACGCTTGCCGATCAGCAGCAGCAATTACTCAATAAATTATGGCCACTGCTCAAACCTGATGGTGTATTGATCTACACTACTTGCTCAGCACTCAAACAAGAAAATGAAGAACAAATAGCCTCTTTTTTACAACATCATCCCGAAGCGCAGGAAAATGCAATTTCACCGGCCCCAGCGGAACGTCGCTCGGTTGGTTACCAGCGTTTACCTGGTGACAACATATTAGATGGTTTTTATTATGCCAGCCTCAGTCACCGCTAAACTATACGGATTACTTGCACTACTGCTCTTTCTGAGCAGTATAAGTGCTGTTCAGGCAGCGACAGCATTCGACATCTCCGCCGCCCACATCACGAAAATTGGCAATGGTCACGTGCTCAATGCAACAATCAACTACCCACTCACTCCGCGAGTGATTGAGGCGCTAGATAACGGCATACCCATCGTTTTTTTCCAAGAATTTAAACTCCTAGATATTACCCCGCTCTTGGGAGAATATTGGCAATGGGAAGACACGCTATGGCGAACTAAAATTCGCTATGAGCTGCGTTATCATGCCTTAGCTCAACAATATGTTTTACAAGACTTAGCCACAGGGAAAGAACGTTACTTTCCCTCTCTTGAAGGCGCGTTACATGGCTTAGGAAAAATTCAAAATCTCACTTTGCCCCCCGAACACATGATAGACACCAAGCGCCTGACATTCTTACTTCGAAGCGGTATTGATTTATACGCATTACCTACTCCGATGCGGCCAGGTGCAATCATTTCAAGTAAGTGGCATCTCACCAGTTCTTGGACTCCAGCACAATGGCATTAGACTTTATCAAACGTCTTAGCTCAGGCTCAGCACCTTATTTTTCTCTCGCGGCCTTATTGCTTCCGCTGGCTTATTTGCTCAGCGCAGCCACTCAGGACAGTTCAAGATTTAACGATTTATTTTTAGTCATTTTTGGGCTTGGTATCGCCACTCTTCTGTTGTTAATGGCAATCTTAGGGCGCAGCCTATTTCGGCTTTACCGAGATTTTAAAAGCAACCAAGCGGGGTCGAGACTAACTGTTCGTCTTGTCAGTTTGTTTGTATTGCTTATTCTCGTTTCAACAACGGTTGTTTATAGCTTCTCTATGCACTTTTTACATCGCGGCATTAATAGTTGGTTTGATGTAAAAGTCGAACAAGCACTCAATGACTCATTGGAATTAAGTCGTACCGCTTTTGGTATTCGTATGCGAACCTTGCTTAGACAAACACGAATGATGGCGGGTTTGTTAGGTGAATTACCACCACAAGATATTAATCATAACTTACGTGAATTATCAAAGCTCAGTGGCGCGATCGAGCTTAGTCTCTGGACCATGGATGGCCAACTCATTACCTCAAGCATCGAAAACACCGTAATACTTATCCCTAGTCGCCCCAGTGAAACAATTTTTCACCAGCTAGAAACTCAAGATGCCTATATATCGCTGGATCCTGACCAAGATAATTTACAACTTAGGGCCGCCGTTCTACTACCACATAAACAAGCCATACTTCAGGAGCGTTTTTTACAAGTTATATTTCCGGTTAATGATCGCCTCAGCGAACTAGGTAAAACTGTTCAGGATGCCTACACAGAATACAAAGAACTCAGTTATCTGCGAAAACCACTGCTGAGCGTATTTACGCTGACACTTAGCCTGATTGTTTTACTCACATTACTAGCTTCGATCTGGTTTGCCATTTGGATCTCTCGCCGTATCGTCGAACCATTACAGGCGCTAGCAGCAGGCACACAATCTGTCGCCTCCGGTAACTACGATACGCAACTAGATGTATCAGGACATGATGAAATCGGTTTCTTAGTGCGTTCATTTAACCAAATGACCCAACGTCTAACGCACGCACGCAATGCAACAGAACAGAGCCACCACTTATTAGAACAACAAACCAACTATCTCACCACGGTATTAGGAAGTTTATCCAGTGGCGTCATTACGATTGATAACAAGCTGTTTTTGCGCACCGCCAATATCGCGAGCAGCAAAATATTGCACCTTAATCTTCAGCAACGATTAGAAAGCACTATCACTAAGCTTGCCTTTCCAGCCCCGCACTTACTGCCCTTTACTCAACTCGTCGAGCAAAAAATAGCGCTAGGCGAAAGCTGGCAACAACAAATTGAGCTACAAAAGAAAAAAGGTCAGCAAACCTTAATGTGTCGCGGCACCCCTCTGCCCAATGATTCGGATTGGGTCATTATTTTTGATGATGTCACTACACTGCTACAAGCACAACGAAATGCTGCTTGGGGTGAAGTCGCTAGACGCTTGGCACATGAAATTAAAAATCCCCTTACCCCGATTCAACTTTCTGCCGAACGTTTACAGCATAAATATTTGCCGATGTTGCCTGCCGATCAATCCAGCACTTTAACCAAACTCACTAACACTATCGTGCAACAAGTTGAAGCCATGAAAAATATGGTCAACGATTTTTCTGATTATGCGCGGAATCCTGGATTACAATTACGAAGACAGCCTATCGGTAAGCTTATCAGCGAAGTGCTCGCTCTCTATCAAAGCAACCCCAGTCATCAGTTCCTTTTATTAAAAAGCCCTGAAGAAATATCACTTAATATTGATAGTGTTCGCTTCAGACAAATACTGCATAATTTACTTAAAAATGCGATTGAAGCGAGTGAAGATGCTCATTTAGCCGTTGATATAATAGTTCGTTATCGCACCGTGTTACAGGATGGTATTTCTTGGCTTGAAATTAGTATTAGTGATCATGGGCCAGGTATTCCCGCCAATATGGAAAACAAACTATTTGAACCTTATGCCAGTAATAAAACAAAAGGCACGGGGCTTGGCCTTGCTATCGTTCAAAAGATTATTGAAGAACATGGTGGTCACGTGTGGGCTGAAAACCTCGTGCCTTCTGGAGCGAGTATAATTATACGATTACCTTTGGAGGGTGCTATACCGTGAGTCAAGACAAACCGTTAATTTTGGTTGTTGATGATGAGCCTGATATTCGAGAGCTTGTTAAAGATATTCTTGAGGATGAAGGTTACCGCGTTGTTATTGCTGGTGATGGCACTGATGCACGCACTGCTTTTTCCTCACTTTCACCCACTCTAATTCTACTCGATATTTGGATGCCTGATGTTGATGGTATTAGCCTGCTTAAAGAGTTTAAACAGCAAGATCCCGACATAACCATTGTCATGATGTCGGGGCATGGCACAATTGAAACAGCTGTAGAAGCGACGCGTCTAGGTGCTTATGATTTTATTGAAAAACCGCTTTCAATGGCGAAGCTACTCCGCAGTATTGAACTCGCCCTCGAAAGCCGTCAGAAAAAAGTAGCTACGCGACAACACTATGCACAAGCTCCTGTAGGAAAAAGCACCCCAATAACACTATTACGTGAGCAATCACAGCGTGTTGCACAACATGACATGCCCATATTGTTGCAAGGTGAAGGCGGTACGGGCAAGCACTGTTATGCCCACTACTTACATAGCTTAGGCAAGTTTTCTTCGGGTAAGTTTATAGAAATAACGCCCGCTAGCTTTCCAACAGACAGCCTGAAACTGACATCGCTAGCCCATGGTAACTGCCTATTCATTAATGACTTATCACTATTATCGGCCAATGCCCAAGCACTGCTCTCCCATCTACTAAATACGAACAAACTCACTGACTGCCAGTTAATTTGTGCCACCCAATATTCTTTAGATATGGCGATTAACAACGGTACATTTTCTGAAGGCTTATTATACCAACTCAACAGCATTACCCTTGCTATCCCGCCATTGCGTGATCATATCGAAGATATTCCTGAATTGATTCATCACTTTGTCGATGAGCAAACTTCCGCATCAGAAATGGCCTACCGTCACTTTACCGTCTCAGCACAAAACCGCTTACGTAATCACTCGTGGCAAGGAAATATACTTGAACTAAAAAATGTTATTCAACGTTTATTGGTACTTGGCGAAGCGGATGATATTGATGTTGATGAAGTAGATCAAACCTTACGCGAGACTTCTGAACAGCAGACTCAGACTAACGAGATAAATAGCATTAATTACGACTTACCCTTACGTGAGGCACGAGAACAATTTGAACGCATTTATTTATTACAAAAATTACAAGAAACTGAAGGTAATGTAGGTAAAGCAGCAAAACTTGCGGGTATGGAACGCACGCATTTATACCGTAAACTTCGCTCTTTAGATATTGATAGTAAACAAGTGTAAGGTAATAACATGAAAATTCTTATTCTCGGAGCCGGACAGGTTGGCGCCTCTGTAGCGGCATCTCTCGTAAGTGAAAATGATGATATTACCGTCGTTGACTCAAACAATGAATTATTACTAAAACTACAAGATCATTACGATATTCGCACGATACAAGGCCATGCCTCTCATCCGGATGTCTTAGCACAAGCAGGTGCCGCAGATGCCGATCTCATTTTAGCCGTCACCAATAGTGATGAAACAAATATGATCGCCTGCCAAATTTGCCATAGTCTCTATAAAACGCCCACGAAGATTGCTAGAATTCGCAGCACAGAATACCTCTCTAAGCCCGAATTGTTCGGCAATGATGCTATCGCCATTGATATGCTGATTAGCCCAGAGCAAATTGTCACCGATTATATTGAAAGATTGATTAATCACCCCAATGCACTACAAGTACTCGATTTTGCTGAAGGCAAAGTTCAACTGGTTGCCATGAAAGCCTTTCATGGCGGGCCACTCGTTGGTAGTCCTTTATCGGATTTACGTATCCATATTCCAAAAACGCCAACACGTGTCGCCGCTATATTTAGAAATGGTTACCCGATCATTCCTAAAGCAAAAACGGTTATTGAGGCGGATGACGAAGTATTTTTTATTGCCGCCAAAAAAGATATTCATTCTGTAATGAGTGAACTTCGTCGAATGGATAAACCCTATAAACGTATTATGCTTGCAGGTGGTGGCCATATTGGTGAGCGACTAGCCAAAGCACTTGAAAATGATTATCAAGTCAAAATCATTGAAGCGAATCCTAAACGTGCCGAACATCTATCAGAACAACTGGCAAACACCATTGTTCTATTAGGCGATGTAGCCAATGAAGAATTACTGCAAGAAGAGGATATCGATAAAGTTGATTTATTCTGTGCCCTGACCAATGACGATGAAGCTAATATTTTGTCAGCAATGCTCGCAAAACGCTTAGGGGCACGAAAGGTATTATCATTAATTAACCGTGCCTCATACGTTGACTTAATTGAAAGCAGTAGCATAGATATCGCGCTATCGCCCCAACAAGCAACCATTGGTAGCCTATTAGCACATATCCGTCGCGGCGACATTGTAGCGGTGCACTCTTTACGACGTGGTGCTGCTGAAGCAATGGAAGCCATTGCTCATGGCGATAAAAACTCATCACTTGTCGTCGGCCGTCGTATTGACGAAATCAATCTGCCACCGGGTACGACCATCGGCGCGATTGTCCGTGGTGAACAGGTCATAATCACTCATCATGACAGCGTGATCGAAGCCGAAGATCATGTGATTTTATTTCTAATCCATAAACGTTATGTCAAAGAAGTTGAGCGTTTATTCCAAGTTGGTTTTACTTTTTTCTAATGCTTATGGAACAATCACTACAAAATCATTTCTTAATTGCCATGCCGACATTGATTGATTCATTTTTCTATCGTTCGGTTATCTATATTTGTGAGCACAATGAAGATGGCGCGATGGGGCTAATCATTAATCGTCCCACTCAAATCATGCTTGATGAACTGTTTGCACATTTGGAGGTTGACAATATTTCGCCCATATCCAAAAACACTTCTGTATTATTTGGAGGTCCAGTACAAAAAGAACAGGGCATGATTATTCATGACAGTCCTCATCAATGGGTAAGTACTAAATCGCTTGATGATGAGCTATACCTAACCACCTCCACCGATATTCTAAGCCTTGTTGGCACGCCAGCGGGTCCAGACAATTTTTTAATCACGCTGGGTTATGCCGGCTGGGAAACTGGCCAGCTAGAGCAAGAATTAGTCGACAATAGCTGGCTCACTGTACCAGCAAATAAGGACATTTTATTTAAAACTCCTGCAGATAAACGCTGGTTGGCTGCAGGTAAATTATTAGGTGTTGATATGAACCTTATGACTCTTGCAATGGGACATGCGTGACGACTCCTCGCACCCTACTTGGTTTTGACTTTGGCCTCAAAAATATTGGCGTGGCCGTAGGTCAAGAGCTTACCGGCACGGCCAGTGGCATTGCCGTTATTAAGGCGCGTGATGGCATTCCCGATTGGAACGACATTAAAAAAGTCATCGAACAATGGCAGCCTCAGTTATTAATCGTCGGCCTGCCCCTTAATATGGATGGCACCGAACAAGAGATGACGGCCGCATGTCGAAAGTTTGGCAATAGACTCAATGGCCGCTTTAAACTTCCTGTTGAGTGGCAAGATGAACGATTAAGTACCTATGAGGCATTGGAACAGCTAGGAATTCGTGACAAAATGCAATCTAAACGGCGAGGTGATGTCGATCGCATCTCAGCGCAACTTATTCTTCAATCATGGTTGAATCAACAATGACAATTCCGGCAACGAACACTGATATCCAAATGTTACTTACTGCGATGGCCGACGAAATACGCCAAACGTTAGAGGGCAAAAAACCATTATTAATTGGCATTCATACCGGTGGCGTTTGGGTTGCCAAGCAACTCTCAGAAATTTTAGGTGCTGATTTTTTTGATGCGCCCCTCGGCACCCTTAACATTGCCTATTACCGAGATGACTTCACTCGTATTGGAATGCATCCACAAGTAACACCATCGGACCTACCTTTTGCTGTTGATGATCGTCATTTATTGTTAGTCGATGATGTTTTATATAGCGGTCGAACCATCCGTGCAGCGCTTAATGAAATATTTGATTATGGTCGACCCGCCAGTGTCACCTTTGCCGTATTGATAGAACGAAATGGCCGTGAACTTCCTATACAAGCAGACATTATAGGTCAATCACTCACTATGACTGAGGATGAACACATAAAACTAAGCAATAACAATGGCTTAACATTAACACTGTCGACAGCAAAAGCAGGAGAACATGATGTCGCATAATCAGCTGACGGAGAGTGGGCGACTACACCACTTTCTCAGTATTGAAGGGCTAAAACGTGCCTTATTGACAGAAATAATGGACCGCGCCGAGCAGTTTTCTAGCATTTCTCATCAACAGGTAAAAAAGGTTCCACTACTGCGCGGCAAAACGATTGTTAATCTGTTTTTTGAAAATAGTACACGTACTCGTACTACATTTGAACTCGCTGCAAAACGATTATCTGCTGATGTAATGAGCTTAAATATCAATACATCGTCTGCTTCTAAAGGTGAAAGCCTACGCGACACCCTGCATAACCTAGAAGCGATGCATAGCGATATGTTTGTCGTTCGTCATAATCAAAGTGGTGCTGCCGAGTTCATCGCGCAACATGTCGCCCCACATGTCAGCGTAATTAATGCTGGTGATGGCTGCCACGCACACCCAACCCAAGCCATGCTCGATATGTTTACCATTCGTCGCCACAAACAGCATTTCCCAGATCTTCGTGTTGCGATCATTGGTGATATCTTACATTCTCGTGTTGCTCGATCTCAAATTCAAGCCCTAGCAACATTGGGTGTGGGTGAAATTCGAGTAATTGCACCCAAAACACTATTACCTACTGACTGTAAAACCCTCGGTGTGCATGTTTATCATGATATGGAAGCCGGATTGAGAGACGTAGACGTAGTAATCACTCTCAGATTACAGCATGAAAGAATGCAAGGCGCCTTATTGCCAAGTGCCAAAGAATATTTTCAGTGTTATGGTTTAACCGAACGAAAATTAAGCCTCGCGAAGCCAGATGCAATAGTGATGCATCCAGGTCCAATTAATCGAGGTGTTGAAATTGCATCAGCAGTCGCTGACGGGCCACAATCCGTTATATTAGAACAAGTTACCCATGGCATCGCCGTACGAATGGCCATCATGTCAATGGCACTAGGTTCGCAAGCAGAACTGCATGAGGTAACCGCATGAATCTTCACATAAAAAACGGTCGCATAATTGATCCGGCAAGCCAACTTGATGCCCAGCAAGATATTTTTATCCGTGATGGTAAAATTGTCGCTATTAGTGCTCACCTTGATGGCTTCACCGCGGATAAGACCATTGATGCCACCGGCTTAATTGTCTGTCCTGGCTTGGTTGATTTAAATGCTCGTCTTCGTGAACCAGGTCAAGAACACACCGCAACGATTGAAAGTGAAACTAGGGCTGCGGTAGCAGGCGGCATCACTTCACTTTGTGTCCCTCCCGACACCGATCCCGTCATTGATACCCCAGCTGTTGTAGAGCTCATTGAAGATCGCGCTAAAAAAGCACGTCGAGCCATGGTGTATACCATCGGTGCATTGACTCAGAAACTGCAAGGCGAACTACTGACTGAAATGGCTGCGTTAAAAATGGCAGGCTGCATTGGTGTCAGCAACGGTCTATCTCCCATTAAAAATAGCCTTATTTTACGTCGAGCGATGGAGTATGCCGCGACATTAGATCTGACCTTGTTTATCAACTCTGTCGATCCTTGGTTACAAGGTAACGGCTGTGTTCACGAAGGTGCAATCAGTGCCAGACTAGGTCTCACTGGTATCCCTGAAACTGCCGAAACGATTGCTGTAGCCCGCGACCTTTTATTAATTGAACTAACAGGAGTACGCGCTCACTTTCACAATATCACTTGTGGTAAGACGGTAAAATTAATTCAAGATGCACAAAATAAAGGCTTAGCGGTCACGGCAGATGTCAGTGCCCATCACCTGCATCTTAGTGAGCATGATATCGGCAATTACGACACCTTGAGTCACGTTATGCCGCCATTACGTAGTATTCGCGACCGTGAACAGTTGCAGCAAGGACTGCGGGATGGCATCATTTCTGCGATTTCCTCCCATCATCAACCCTTAGATAATGATGCCAAATTAGGTCCCTTTGCAGAAACTACACCTGGTATTTCAGGGTTGGAAACATTATTAGCCTTGACCATGAAACTAGTCGATGATGAGGAAATATCACTCCATCAAGCCATCGCTAGCTTAACGTCTCACCCCGCAGAAATTCTAGGTATTGACGCAGGTCAGCTAAAAGTAGGCGCACAAGCTGATATTTGTATATTCAACCCAAATATTTACAATGAATGCCAACCCACTCACTTTGTAAGTGCAGGTAAAAACAGCCCCTTTTCTGGCTGGTTATTTAATAACAAAGTCAGTCACACAATATTTAATGGCAAACTTGTATATGAGCAGGATAAAATTCACAGTATTACTGTCTAATAGCCCATTACCCAACACATAAGAGACTCACAAATGAATACTAAAAAACTAGCAGCATTAATCATAATATCCAGCTCATTGGCCCTAAGCGGCTGCGCAAGCAGCTTGCAAGGTGATACTTATTCACGAGATGATGCCCGCCAAGTACAAAATGTACAATACGGCACCGTTGATGCCATACGCATGGTGGTTATTGAAGGCACTAAAACACCTATAGGTACCGCAGCAGGCGCTGTCGTTGGCGGCGTTGCTGGTAGCTCGGTTGGCGGTGGAAAAGGTGCCATTATTGCCACTGTTGTTGGCGCGGTTGCCGGTGGCTTAGCAGGTAGTGCAGCTGAAGAAGCGATTACTAAAAAGCAGGGTGTTGAATTGGTTGTCCGTAAAAATTCGGGAGAGTCCATTTCAGTCGTACAAGAATATGAACCTAACAATCCATTCCAAGTTGGCGACCGTGTACGCTTAATGACACTCAACGGTGAAGTTCGAGTAACCCGATAATCCGCTTTTTCCGAGAAAATCATATGACCATTATAAATGGACTGATTGCTGGCTCAATCGCATTATTTTTTCTATTAACCATCACCGCTTGCTCACCAGAAGTAGGTAGCGATCAATGGTGCGCTGATATGAAAGCAACGCCATCGGGTGACTGGACCGCCAACCAAGCGTCAGACTTTGCCAAACATTGCATATTGAAATAGATTCTATGACCAATACTAAATTATATGCCCTCGATTTCGATGGTGTTATCTGTGATAGCGCCATCGAAACAGGTATTACTGGCTGGAAAGTAGCCAGCCAACTCTGGCCAGACATGCCGACCGAAATACCTACGGATATGCTTGAAAAATTTCGGCAGGTTAGACCAGTCATGGAAACAGGCTTTGAAGCTATATTGATCATGCGTAAGCTTTTTGAAGGTATCGCTCCTAACCTTTTATTGGATCAATTTAAAACTCAAATTAAAACGATCATCAGGCGTGATGAACTCAACGTTGCCGGCCTTAAACGTCGCTTTGGTGAGCAACGTGATATCTCAATACAAGATCATCTTAATGAATGGATTTTGATGAACCCACTGTTTGAAGGTATTGCAGAAAAACTTCGTCAAATTGACAATCAACTCACCTACATTATCACCACCAAACAAGAACGTTTTGTCAGTCAAATACTCAAAGCAAATAACATAATATTTCCTGACGAACGTATTTATGGTTTAGAGCGCGAATTAAGCAAGCAACAAATATTAGCTGATTTATCCGCAAGTAACCTCGATCATCAGATTATCTTTGTAGAAGACAGACTTCCCACATTGCTCGATGTTATTGATGATACTCGATTAGCCAAGGTGCAATTATATTTTGCTAACTGGGGCTACAACACCGAACAAGACAAGCTAGCAGCAAAAGAACAGGCAAGCATTACCCCTATCAATCTTGAGCAAATGCTTGTTTTGTAACTAATGCAAGTTAAGCTGAGCAAGTTAGCTATGTACAACATGTTTTTTAATGCAGAAACGGTGACGCCATATAAGTCTAACGTTAGACTTTCTATCGCTTTGATTGCCGGCCCCTGAGAGTAAACTGATTATGCCTAATGTAATGTTAATAGCTATAACAGCAGCTATCTTAATGATCGCGGCTTGCACTGAACAAACGGCTCCTGCCGAAAAGACAGCTAAACCACATCTCGTTGAAATAATCAGCGCACAAAGCCAAAATTTAACTATTCAACGTGAACGTAACGGTACATTAACAGCGCTACGCGAAATCCAGATTTACAATCAAGAAGAAGGTCAAATCACATCATTTCCTTTTTATGAAAACGATAAGGTCAATAAAGGCGACATCGTCGCCAAACTTGATGATCGCTTACTAAAGGCACAATTAGATCGCACTCAGGCCTTGCGACGCAAAGCAGAACAAGACCTACAGCGCTTTAAAAATTTAGCCGCTAAAGGATTAACACCACAAACTGAAATCACGCGTGTGGAAACTGAGCTTGCGGTAGCTAGAGCAGATGAACATGCTTTATTAACACGCTTAGATTACACCGTTATCCGTGCACCTATATCAGGCATTGTCAGTGAGCGACTCAGCGAACAAGGCAATATAGCAGAACGTTATACTCACCTATTAACACTTTCCGATCAAAGCTCGCTCATCACCGAGGTCGCAGTATCTGAATTACTCATTAATAAATTGCACATCGGCGACAAACCACAGCTTTCAATTGATGCCTTGGGTGTTATAGATCCACCATTACACGGCACCATTACACGTATCTACCCGAATCTTGATCCCTTTACACGTACAGGTACTGTTGAAATCACCCTCAAGCCTGTTCCGCCGGGTACAAGGCCTGGTCAACTGGTTCGCGTGACCTTAAAAACGGAACAAGCCAAACGCTTACTCATTCCATTCACCTCACTTCGACGTTCAACTCAGGGTGATTATGTATTCACTATAGATAGCGAACAAAAGGCACAAATAACACCGGTAATCACCGGACTAAATGTAAATGACCAGGTCGAAATTGTCAGTGGTTTAAGCGAAGGTTCTGCTGTCGTCATTCGTGGCTATACGAATCTACATGCCGGCAAAGCAGTCACCGTGGTCAACGTCCCAGCGCTTGCACAGCAAACGCCAAATGAATAAAAGTAGCATTGCCGCATGGTCGATTCGCCACCCCGTAGGTGTCAGTATGCTCGCCCTAACGGTCGTGATCATCGGGCTTTTTTCCCTGACCCGCTTAGCAATAGACCTATTACCACAAATTATCTATCCAGAAGTTCGCGTTCGCATTATTGATAATGGTGTACCGGCCTCCGTACTGGAAGATAGTGTTACTCGACAATTAGAAGAACAATTGGCAATCACCGAAGACTTGATTGGCATTCAGTCCCATACTGAACGTGGCATAGCGACGGTTGATCTCTCGTTTGATTATGGCAAAGATATTGATATCGCATTACGTGATGCCAGTACTCGACTCGATAGGGCAAAACGTTTTTTACCCGACACTATCGATCCACCAACAATTTACAAATTAGATCCCTCTCAAATTCCTGTAATGGAATTTGTTATCAGTTCTGAGTTACGAGGAGATACTGAGCTAAGAAGCTGGGTGGATGATGTATTTAGTAAATGGTTTATCAATGTGCCAGGGGTTGCTTCAGCGGAGGTTGGCGGCGGTCTAATTCGCGAGATACAAGTGATACCTGACCAACAACGTTTGGCAGGTATAGGCTTAACTTATAAAGACATTATTGAAGCACTTCAAACCTCAAATACAGATGAAGCAATGGGGCGACTGCAAATGCCAGCCCATGAAATCACTGGGCGCATTAGCGGCCGTTTAAAAGATATTAAAGATATTAGAAACCTAGCCATTGCTCACAATGCCGGCAATACCGTTTATTTAAGTGATGTGGCACAAATCATCGACACCCATGTAGAGGAACGTATAAAAGTACGTGCTGATGGCGTAAGTGGCGTCAAACTATCGATACAAAAACAACCCACCGCCAACACAACCGCAGTCGTAGAAGGCGTCAAAGACCGACTTTCTTGGCTCAAAACACAAAAGATTCTGCCCGAAGATGTCACCCTAACCACTGTCAGCGATCAGTCGATATATATTCTACAGTCCCTAAAAAATGCCAGTCTCGCAGCAATTACTGGCGCCTTTTTAGCTATGTCGGTGGTCTATCTTTTCCTTGGCAATTTAAGGCGCACATTAATTATCGGTAGCGCCATTCCTATCGCCATCATGTTCACTTTTGTCTTAATGGGGCTAGGCGGATTAACACTTAATATTATGACCCTAGGCGGTTTAGCACTTGGTGTAGGTATGTTGGTCGATAACACTATTGTAATGTTAGAAAACATATATCGTCATCAACGAGACAATACAGAAGACACTTTCACGGCAAGCACCGAAGGTGCGAACGAAGTGACGAGCGCCATTATCGCCTCTACATCAACCAATCTCTCAGCCGTTTTACCCTTTTTGTTTATTGGCGGACTCACCGGACTGTTATTTAGCGAACTGATTTTTACAATTTCAGCAGCCATTTTTGCCTCCATGGTCATCGCTGTCACCTTAGTTCCCGCCTATGCTGCCAAGGTAACCAACATTAAAACGAACCGAATCAGACAAATCATCGACCATGGTGTTGACCGTTTACAGCGTGCTTACGCCGGTTCGATTAGTGTCTTATTACGGTTTCGCTGGCTAGTTGTGCTCAGTTTTATTACGGGCTTAGCATTTAGTATTCCCGTTTTCTTAAGTGGCAAACACATTGTGCTGCCAAATTTAGATGATGGCAGTATCACCGTTAGAATATCGGGGGATACAGGCGTGTCATTGGCTGAAATGGATCAAAAAACGCAGCTTATTGAAAACTTATTTTCCGATCAAGCAGAAACGGAAACCGTCTATACATTAGTCGGCGGCTCAGTTCACGGGCGCTCACAACGTGAAACACCCAGCCAAGCAAGCATTACTGTGCAATTAAAGCCGCTTCCAGAACGTCTCATTAGTAGCGGCGAATGGATTAAGCGGATGGATAAACTCATTACCAAGCAACAATTAGCAGGCTTTGAAGTACGCATGTCGCAACGCGGTATTCGCGGTATTCGAACGAACAAAGGTGATGAGGATCTTAGCTTGCGCCTACAAGGTGCTAATGATGTTCAGCTTAAATTATTAGCAGATGGTATTGCTGAAAAAATGCGGCTTATCCCCGGCATTAGTAACGTCACCCACTCTGCCGAAGATGAACAGTTTGAACTGGCGATGACTATAGACCGTGAACGTGCGGCAAGCTTAGGCGTTAACTTACAAGATATAAAACAAGCGACCCAAATTGCCTTACAAGGTGTCGTTGTCAGCGATTATCTCGACGATGACAAAAGCTATGATATCCGGCTTCGTCTGCGTCAAACCGAGATAAGCAGCCCTCAAGATATGGAGTCGATCTTATTATTTCCTGTCAAAGAGAATACGGGGCCCATTTATCTAGGAACAGTGGCTAATATTGAATTACTCAAATCGCCAATTAGTATTATGCGTGATAATCAAATGCGAATTGTTGAGCTAACCGCCTCACTGAGTGATGGCACCACACTTGGCGAAGCATTAAACTCTCTTTCCGACCTTCGTTCACAAATAACTTTGCCCAAGGGTTATACCCTTTACGACGGCGGCTCTCAAAAAGCACTACAAGATCAGCAACGATTAACAGAATTGTTATTATTACTCGCACTATTTTTAGTCTTTGTGGTTATGGCGGTTCAATATGAATCCTTACTCAATCCATTAATAATCATTCTCAGCGTGCCCTTTTCCGCCATAGGTATTGCCTTAGCGATAGAGGTCTTAGCACTTCCACTATCGATGCCAGTCTGGCTTGGCATGATAATGTTAGTAGGTATCGTAGTTAATAATGCAATCTTGCTCGTTGAATATATTGAAATCGAACGAGAAAAAAGAAACGATATAACCTCCTCTATTGTCGCTGCAGCGCGCTTACGACTACGTCCTATCTTAATGACAACACTAAGTACGGTTGTCGGCATGATACCGCTGGCATTAGGCTGGGGAGAGGGTGCAGAAATGTTACAACCGCTAGCTATCACCGTCGTCTGGGGTTTGAGCTTTTCAATGTTAGTGAGTTTATTGCTGGTACCCATTATGTACCATTTGCTGCATTCACTTAAATCAACAAGAGAACAAAAATTGGCGACAACTTAGAATTAGCAACAGCGAATTTCAGGCATAAAAAAACCCATCACCTCTATAAAAGTGATGGGTTTTTATATTAACAAAACACGTCATTACTCAAACACTTGTTTTGTATTAATTAATGGCGGAGCGGACGGGACTCGAACCCGCGACCTCCGGCGTGACAGGCCAGCATTCTAACCAGCTGAACTACCGCTCCACACTACTTTCTTGAGCGTTCATAGCCCAATCAAGAAGCGGGAATAATACAGTAATTATCCTGAAGATGTTAGTGTTAATTTTTACAATATTCTGGCGACATCATCTCGCAGCAAAAACATCTTGATTGCACTCAAATTTATACAAAAAAGCCAGCTTGTTTCTAGTTAATATTTGTACCTTTTAATGAACAGTAACAATGCATTTGCGTTTGAAATAAAGAAATTAAACGGTTCATAAACAAAATACTCATCATCAATAAAAAGCCATTAATACCGCTATTGTCATTGAACTAATTCAGTGGAGATTTATCTAAAGCGGGTAGACTAGCGATGTATTTTTAAAACTTGTTCTAAAATCAGGAGACCCACCTTGACCTTATTTAAACGCATATCTGTACTCTTGTTGATGATATTTCTCGTCGCCTGTGCAGGTTTGTCACCCAATTATGAAAAACCACAAGTCAACGTCACCTCCTTCACCCTCGCCCCCGATTCAGCAGGACTAGCACCTCGTTTCAACATCGGCTTACAAGTGATTAATCCAAATCGCACAGCGTTGCCTTTAGTCGGCATGAGTTACTCAGTCGAAGTTGAAGGTAATCGAATTTTAAGTGGCGCCGAGCCAAACTTACCTCGCATTGAAGGTTATAGTTCAGCAGACATTGTCATTCAAGCCAGCCCAGATTTATTTGGCAGCGCACGTTTACTTAACCAATTACTCTCTGGTCAACGTGATGAACTGAACTATCTATTCAAAGCAAGGCTTGATGTTGGTGCCTTAATGCCTTATATCAATATTGAAGAAGAAGGTCGTTTTGGTCTAACGAACACCAAATAACAATGACGACTAACGCAGGCCCACCCACCTTTAATAAAGCAACGATCGCCATAATAATGATTATATTATTGGGTATAACAACATTTATTTTTAACGGCGTATTAGATAATATTAACAACCCCAATAAACAGCTAACCATCACTACGAATGAGTTTGGAAATAAAGAAATCATCCTAGAAAGAAACCGCTACGGGCACTATGTAGCAAGCGGTGAAATTAACGATCAACCCGTCGAGTTTCTGTTAGATACAGGTGCGACACTGGTCGCCATACCGGAACACATCGCAAAGCAATTAAATTTAAAAAAGGGTCAAGCCTTTCAATCCCAAACAGCAAATGGTAGCAGCCAATCTTATGCGACAACCATTGCTAGACTGACTTTAGGAGGTATTGTGATGACAAACGTACCTGCGAGCATCAGCTCAGGAATGGAATTTGATGAAATTCTATTAGGTATGTCGTTCTTAAAGCACTTACACCTGACGCAACAAGGTAAACAGCTCAGAATTAGCGTGCCAGATTAAACTAAATACGATTCTGTGTATAAGTATCATTAGTCCGACAATTTCCTTGGTAATAAATAACACTACGATAAGTTATGACATAGCTTATTAAGTTTAGGAAGAAATTAAGAATTGAGAAACAATATAGTAATGAGGAAGCAACGATGACCTACGTGCACGAAACAATCGGCGCATTAAGACACAGCAGTCCAGCTCAGGACGAATTCTATCAGGCAGTGGAGGAAGTCCTAGAATCTTTACGTGCGGTCCTAGAGACCGAGGAAAGGTATCGCCGACACAGCATTATCGAACGTATTGTCGAACCTGAACGACAGATCATATTTCGCGTACCGTGGATGGACGATCAAGGCAATGTCCATGTCAACAAGGGCTATCGGGTCGAATTCAACTCTGCACTAGGACCATATAAAGGTGGCTTACGCTTCCACCCTAGCATCAATGCCGGCATCATCAAGTTTCTCGGCTTTGAGCAGATTTTCAAAAATGCACTCACCGGCCTACCAATTGGTGGTGGTAAAGGCGGCGCAAATTTCGATCCAAAAGGTCGGTCGGATGCTGAGATCATGCGTTTCTGCCAGTCGTTCATGAACGAAATGTATCGACATATTGGACCTAACACCGACGTACCAGCCGGCGACATTGGTGTCGGTGCGCGCGAAATTGGATATCTATTTGGACAATACAAACGCCTTACAGGCCGTTTCGAAGGCATACTTACCGGCAAGAGCTTATTGTGGGGCGGATCATTAGTTCGTAAAGAAGCGACCGGTTATGGTTGTGTCTACTTCGCGCAAGAAATGCTCATGGACAGAGGTCTAGATATTGCGGGTCGTGACTGCCTTGTATCCGGTAGCGGCAATGTAGCGATCTATCTGATTGAAAAGCTCCATCAATGTGGCGCTCGACCGATCACTTGTTCTGATTCTACTGGTACTATTCACGATCCAAATGGCATCAACCTAGAAACACTCAAAAATATCAAGGAAGTCGAGAAAGTCAGTCTTAAGGCATATGTTCGTCACCACGTGGCTGCACGTTTCATTCCTCTTGCTGAATACCCCGAAGACGGCCATGCTGCATGGCGCATACCTGGCGAGCTGGCCTTTCCATGTGCAACACAGAATGAACTAACTCGGGCAGACGCTGAAGCACTGATAAACAATGGTTGTATTGCTGTCAGTGAAGGAGCGAATATGCCAAGCACACCAGATGCAGTCGACCTTATTCTTGATGCAAAACTTCTTTACGGTCCAGGCAAAGCCGCTAACGCGGGTGGTGTCGCCACTAGCCAGCTTGAAATGGCACAAAATGCCAGTATGCAGCGCTGGAGCTTTGAGCAAGTTGATACTCAGCTTAGAACTATCATGTCGAAAATATACGCTAGTGCGCGTGACACCGCGATCAAATACGATGCACCGGGCAATCTCGTACTTGGCGCCAACATTGCGGGATTTATTCGTGTTGCCGATGCGATGATCGAACAAGGGGTAGTGTAGGCAGCGATTACTTAGATAAACGTGGCGAGCGGACGGCATAATAATGAACGATCGATTGTAAACGCTATGTCAAAAAGACAAGAACAAGAGGCCAGTCTGCCTGATTTTTTAATTGGTCGGCCTCTTCGTCTCTGTTAATCTAATTGTTATAAAACATCTCAAAATTAGCGTATCAGGCTAAACTCCTTACTAGTTTTAATTATACCTTCAAATTCACCCTATACAGAATCAGGTAACAATATGACACTACTTGAAACCTTGAAACAACGAAAAGCCGTTAGATCCTATTTAGATAAATCGGTCGAAAAAGAAAAGATTAATACCATTCTTGATGCCGCGCGACATGCGCCTTCTGGCGTCAATACTCAACCTTGGCAGGTTGCCGTAGTAACGGGAAATGCCAAACAGGCACTACAAACTAAGCTAGAAACCGCTTTTCGTGCTGGCAATAAAAGCCAAGCAGATTACACCTACTACCCAACGCAATGGATAGAGCCTTACAAGTCACGAAGAAAAGACTGCGGTTTACTAATGTATAAAACCCTGAAAATTGAACGTACGGATACGCAACGTCAACAAGATCAATGGGCGGCCAACTATCGCGCCTTTGATGCCCCTGTGATGTTGCTCTTTTTCATGGATGAGCATATGCAAACTGGATCGTATATGGATTACGGCATGTTCCTACAATCTGTGATGTTATCGGCGGTTGATCTGGGTTTAGCGACGTGCCCACAAGCTTCTATTGCTGATTATCCTGAACTCATAAAATCAGCATTAGGTTACACAGATAATAGAGTTCTGTTATGCGGCATGGCGCTGGGTTATGAAGACAAGGATGCCGATGTTAATAGTTACCGTACAACAAGAGAAGAGGTAGCATCGTTTACTGACTATTTTGAGTAAGATGGTTTATAAATGATTATCTAATTTGTGCTTTATTATCGAACGACAAAAGACAGAGTTACTACCTAGTAACACAACAAGTTATATGTAAAAAGGAAGCAGCATGAGAGGCAATATTATTGCTTATATTGAAATGTGCCAAACAGAGGGTACAAGCCTACAAAAGGGCATGAATTTTCGCCTCAAAGGTAATCATTCTGTCATTCTCATGTCTGTTAGAGAAAACTCTCCTTACGAAGATCAAATAACTGAAGATGGCACAGTGCTTATCTACGAAGGCCATGATATTCCAAAATCAAAAGGTATTAGAGATCCTAAGGGCATAGATCAACCAGAATTTAGAAAGTCTGGCAGCCCTTATGAGAATGGAAAATTTCATATGGCAGCACAGGGATTTAAAGCTAGCAATAAGGGGCCAGACATCGTCAAGGTTTATGAAAAAATAAAATCTGGGATTTGGTCTGATAATGGGTTCTTTCATTTGGTTGATTCATGGCAAGAATCAGACGGTCAACGAAAGGTATTTAAATTCAAGCTTGTTGCAATTGAAAATGTAGAAGATGAATCTTTAGCCATTGACGCTTCAAACAGAGAAGTAAAAAGAAGTCGAATTATTCCAACAAATGTAAAACTTGAAGTCTGGAAACGCGATAAAGGAAAATGCACTACTTGTGGAGCTACGGATGAACTCCACTTCGATCATATTCTTCCTTATTCTAAAGGTGGCACATCATTAAAGGCCGAAAATATTCAATTATTATGTGCTCGTCATAACCTCCAAAAAAGCGCTAGAATTCAGTGAACAAACGCATCACCATTGCTCACCGTGTCGTTAACAATGATGCTCTGCTTACCAATTCATCAAGCAGTCATGTCCGACACCAAAATTCGACAAGCGTAAAAATATCACGCTAAATTAAATCTATCTCTTTTTCTACTATTTATAATTAACCTGATATTTTAATTGAATAAAATCATTGGGGTAATGAAAAACCTGAGCATTTTCTAATTTAATCTGCTTAGCTATTTTGCCGAAAAGGGGCTTACCTTCACCTAATAGCACTGGCGCTTGAAGAATTGTTATTTCATTGATCAGCTGTAAATTAAGAAACGAGGTTATCGTGATGCCGCCATCAACGTAAGCATGTGAAAAGCCCTTACTTTCTAGTTGCGTGATTAACGCAGCAATATCGCCGGAATAAATTTCCACTCTACCTTTAAGGTTCTCTGGTACTTCTTTTACGGTATTACTGAGTACAATGATCCGTGTATTGCCATATGGCCATTGCTCCGGAAGTAGATTAAAGCCTGAAATTCGCTCCATACACTTTCGACTAATCACCATACAATCGACCGAGGTAATAAAGTCGCTAAACCCCATGTCCGAGTGCTCTCCCATATCAACCTTAGTATTGCCAGCGCTTTCAAGCCAGTCTATGCCATCATCGGCTGTGGAGATATAACCGTCAGCGCTGGTTACAACGAATACTGAACACTTCATACTATTTCCTTTCTTTAAATTTTGAACCGAACTCAGTGGCAACCTAGCCATTACGTGTGAATAATGCGAACCGCCACAATATTCGCCAAGGCATTACCTGCGTTATAAATCGATATGTTCCCGTCACTGTCTATGCGCTTTCGACTAAAAAAGAATGACTCTCCTGGGTGAATATAAAATTCTTGTGTGCTATTTGAATAACGTATTCGTAGCTCACCATCAACGTTGTAAAGTAAATCTACTGCTTGCGAAAAACAAGGGTGTGTCTCACCATCGGCAAGGTTATGAGCCCATGCGTATTGGTGGGATAGTCCAGATTCGAGTGCAATATGTAGCATCTCACCCTCTGCGCCATCCTTAAGCATAAGATTTAAATTGGTCGCGCCTCCTCCATGCTGAATTTTAGCGAAGGTTAGAAAATTACCACTAAATTTATCCTGCTCGAAGGGAAGCAGATCGCGCTCATGCTCTCCCTCGTGTCTGAGCTGTATCGCACCCTTAAGAACCATAAGAATACGCTTAGTATCTTCAAAACGAGTGAACGTCCCGTCTTTTCCTACCGAAGCAATGCTCACTCGCCACAAAAATTGTCGACTGGAAAAGTCGGCTCCAAAAGGATAACTGGCAAGCTCGGTAGTAGTACCACCGCTCCAAGCTGACGTTATATAATCCGACGGGCCAATAATCCACCCTTGTTCCTTCGAGGCATTATTTAACGGATGATTGGGTTCGTATAACACCTTATCGTTAACGCTATAAAGGAGATCGCAATTTAAGCTATTTCCAATTATCTCGTTTAGCTTGTTGTAGTTTTTCGTAGCCTTCTAGTAATTTGGTGTGGCGTTCAAAACCTTGCAAACTCAAGCCGGGGCAATGTAAGTTGTGAAACACTTTTTGTCCTTCGACAATTTTAATACCATCGGTGACATTATCTTGGCCATACATCAGTGCTAAGCCGTGTTCATATTCAGCATAGTCACGTTCGTCATGTTGTTTAATTTCTAGCAATGCTTTTAGGCAACGGTAATGGCGAATATTGGCTTCACTTGCTTGACCCAGTGCTAAGCACCAGTCTATCCAATCCATTGCTTCTTCATCTTGCATCGCCAAACATAACATCGCTTTTATTTCACCTAAGCGAACCTCAGACCACAAAGTACCGGGATCAGGGGCTAAACCTATAAACGGTGCAACTGGGGTTTGGTCGTTATAACCGCCTTCTTCCAAGCGTTCCAATATGTCTCGCCATTGTTCGGCATCGCCATCTTTTAGCGTTAAGAAATCTTCACGGAATAAAGCACCTTCATTATTATTTTCCCAAACCAATTCATCAACCGGATAAATATCAGACATGCCTGGCACTAAAATTCGGCAGGCATAAACATCTAAATGTTCATAATCAGCGATATAAATATCAAAACCCATTTCATGGATCTTGTTACTTAAATAACTAAATTCGTCGGCTGTTTTGCTGTCATGTTCCCAATCATTAAATTCAAAGTCGGGCGTACTACGGAAAAAGTCATTTGAAATATAGCCACTAGAATCAATAAAGTGCATCTCTAAATTGGCTGGAGATGAAACTTCATCTTGGTCGAATGTCGGCGGATGAAAGACATCCAACTGATCTAAGCTACGACCCTGCAATAACTCGGTGACGGTACGCTCTAAAGCAACTTCAAAGCTAGGGTGAGCACCAAAAGAAGCAAACACCGAACCATCTTTAGGATTAATCAAGGTCACACTCATCACAGGATACTCTCCACCCAAAGAAGCATCTGCCACTTTAAGTGAGTAACCATGTGATTCCAATTCTTCAATGGCTTGTTTGATCAATGGAAAACGATTAATAACCTCAGCAGGGACTTCGGGTAAACAGATCCCCTCGGCAATAATGCGATTTTTTACATAGCGCTCAAATACTTCTGACAAACCCTGTACGCGTGCTTCGTTTTTAGTATTGCCAGCAGACATGCCGTTACTAACAAAGATATTACCAATGACATTGATAGGAATATATACAGATTGACCATCTCGTAATCGTAAATACGGTGCAGCACATATACCACGCTCACCCGTACCAGAGTTGGTATCAACTAACATTGCAGGCGTTAATTCACGCGCCGGATCAAAGTGTGCCCATAAAGATTCATCCATCAATCCTTCGGGCATATCTTCGCCCATCGAATCAAACCATTGTTCATTAGGGTAATGTACAAAGTCATTATTGCAGTGCTGTTCACCCAAGTAAAAATCGGCAAAGAAGTAGTTACAACTTAAACGTTCAAAATATTCACCCAAGGCACTGGCTAAACAGGCTTTCTTGGTACTGCCTTTACCATTAGTAAACATGATAGGGCAGCTTTTATCGCGAATATGTACCGAATAAACATTGCTCACTGGGTTAAGCCATGATGCTTCTTCAACATCAAAACCAAAGGATTTTAATTTAGCCTGCATGGTGGCAATACTTGTTTCTAGATCGCTATCTTTACCTTTGATAAATGTTTTTTCAGTCATGGTTTCGCTACTTTTAGTTGCTGTGAAAAAAATGGCCTCACCTTAGAGGCCATTTTTTTTTAATTATTTAAAGGCTTTTTTATTGTTTTTGAGGCTTTTCTACACCAATCGCGCCATCAGAACGTGCTTTTAAATACGCGTAGAGTTGATCTTGATTTTCCATAACTTGCACATTAGCTTTCCATGAAGGCATGCTACCAATTCTGCCAGATTTACCATTTTCAACCGTATCGTAAAATTGTTCTTTTGAAATAATTTTTAAACTATCGGCAAGGTTTGGGCCCACCATACCTTGCCCATATGTACCGTGACAACGCGCACACCAGTTACGGAATAATTTAAATCCGGCATAACTATGTGCATCCAGCTTGTTGCCATCGACAACACTATAAAGTTCTGCCGTTGCAGGCGATGCTGTTGCTTCAGTCGTTGGTGTTGCCTCTTCTGCCGCTGGTGTTACCGCTTCAGTAGACGGGACTATTGGCTCATCAGTCACCGTAGCTTCGACTTCCGCTACTGTAGATTCAGCCGTTGAAACAGCGTCATTTACTGCCGCTTTTTCAGCCGAGCCCTCTTCTTTAACGCTATCTTCCATCATAGTGACTGAGGATTCTTGTTCTTCTGTCACAGCTACTTCGGGAACCTCAACTGGCTCAGGCTCAACCATTTCTTCTGTCGTTACCTCTTCTTGTTGAACCGGCGTAACAGCAGCGGTCTTAGTATTATAACCTTCATCGCCACTCTTCAATGCTGGCAAAAATGCCATGATAATTAATACAATGAATATAATATTTATTCCGATTATTATTTTCGTTTTATTCATTTTTCTCTCCATTTTCGATAAAAATATCTATGATTAATAATACCACCTAGCTTATAAATCTGCATAAACTCCAATGCTCTAAGACTTTTTATACCGCAATACCCCTCCTCAATATGAGATAATACAGCGCAAATAAATATGGCATGCATCTATAAGGATGGAAGCAGTCTCAATCAACCAAGGTTTTATCATGAATACAGAACAAACATTATTAACGCGCAGCGATTCAAAATGTGAATTATGCAACTCTGAATCAAATCTATCCGTATATGAAGTGCCGCCAGTTACTGATGCTAATGCAGATCAATGCATACTTGTTTGTGATACTTGCCTCGATCAAATTGAAAACCCAGAAAACATCAATGCTAATCACTGGCGCTGTCTAAATGACAGTATGTGGACCGCCGTTCCTGCCGTTCAAGTAATGGCTTGGCGTCAACTTAAACGCTTAAATACTGAAGCTTGGGCGCAAGATCTACTTGATATGCTGTATTTAGATGAAGAAACCCAAACATGGGCTGCTGCTGCAGAATTAGCTGAAGCCAACGCTGAAAGTAGCTCGGTTGATAGTAACGGTGCAAGCTTAAATGCAGGTGATAGCGTAACACTTATTAAAGATCTTGACGTTAAAGGCGCGGGATTCACCGCTAAACGCGGCACCTTAGTAAAAGGCATTTCATTGACTGATAATCCTGAACACATTGAAGGTCGTGTTAATGGTACACGCATTGTGTTGCTTACTAAATTCTTAAAGAAAGCCTAAAGCCAACAATCATCTGTACTCGCCTTTAATTTTAAAGGCAAGTACATCATCATGTGGTTAATCTAACCATAAGCCACACACCACGTTCTATATGACAATTTGATCAGATGGGACACCATTAAAAAGCGTTGATAAACACGTCAACAATTAAGAGATATACAATCTATGAGCTTTGCCTCACTGGGCTTATCTGCCCACATTCTTAAAGCAGTAGCAGAAAAAGGCTACGAAACACCATCAGCTATCCAACTACAAGCAATACCTGCCGTACTTGAGGGCAAAGATGTTATGGCCGCCGCTCAAACCGGCACCGGAAAAACAGCAGGCTTTACCCTGCCAATTTTAGAGTTATTATCAAAAGGCGAACAAGCAAAACCTAATCAAGTTCGTTGTTTAATTTTAACACCTACCCGCGAATTAGCCGCTCAGGTTGGTGAAAGTGTTGCCATGTATGGTAAAAACTTGCCTCTTCGTTCTGCAATTGTCTTTGGTGGCGTGAAAATTAATCCACAAATGATGAAGCTACGTAAAGGTGTTGATATTCTAGTTGCCACACCGGGTCGTTTGCTCGATTTATTCCAACAAAATGCCGTACGGTTTAATCAACTTGAAATACTGGTATTAGATGAAGCTGATCGCATGTTGGATATGGGCTTTATTAATGATATTCGTAAAATATTGGCTGTTTTACCTAAAACGCGTCAAAACTTGATGTTTTCTGCAACGTTTTCAACACCAATTCGTAACCTTGCAAAAGGCTTAGTGAATAATCCCGTTGAAATCTCCGTCAGCCCGGCCAACACGACGGTAAAATCAGTAGAACAATGTATTCATCCTGTTGATAAAACCAAAAAAATGGCTTTATTAACGCACTTAATTACAGAAAATAATTGGCACCAAGTCTTAGTGTTTTCACGAACAAAACATGGCGCCAACAAAATAACTAAAATACTAGATGCTAGTGGCCTAAAATCTGCTGCTATTCATGGTAATAAAAGTCAAAATGCTCGCACCAAAGCATTAGCTGATTTCAAATCCGGTAAAGTTCAAGTATTGGTTGCAACCGATATTGCCGCACGTGGTATTGATATCGATCAACTGCCACACGTGGTCAATTTCGACTTACCTGATGTACCTGAAGATTATGTACATCGTATTGGTCGTACTGGTCGTGCCAGTGCAACAGGTCAAGCGGTGTCATTGGTCAGCGCAGATGAACTCAAACAATTATCTGATATCGAACGTGTAATAGGTGAACTACTTGAACGTAAAATTGTTGAAGGTTTTGAACCCGTCAACAAGCTGTATGAAACACGTTTAAATACTCGCCCAGCTAAAGATAAAAAACCTAAGAAACCTCATGTTGGTCACCGTGATGGGCAACGTTCTGGTGAAAATTCTCAAGGCCATAAAGCCGGTGGTAACCGAAGTCGCCGCGGCTAATTTATTGCCTGATAATAAAAACCATTAGCGTGTCATTTTCAGGCACGTTAATGGTTTTATATGACTATTTTTATCTACCCAACTTAGCTTTCACATTAGGCCTTAAACTACATGACTTTTGTGCATAAACTATCTACTGTAGTATTAGCGATAAAAAAATAGGTATACATAAATGCGTAAGATAAAAGAATCTGGGCATAAAGCGCTTATAGTCGTTGAAGATATTGGCTTGTTCATTATTGCTGTGGCAACTATCATCGCAATGGCTTTGGAAGTTGGGGTCATGCTTCAAGCAATGACGGTAACACTCGCCGATCTTTTATTACTTTTTATTTACCTTGAAGTATTAGCAATGGTTGGTATATACCTACGGTCAGGAAAGCTACCTGTTCGTATGCCACTTTATATTGCTATCGTGGCACTAGCACGCTATATGATTCTGGATATGAAGAACTTAGATACATTAAGAATGATTGGTCTTGCAGGCGCTGTACTAATCATTGCATTAGCCATTCTCGCCATAAGATATGGCCATACACGGTTCCCCTATGAGAACCGAGACGAGGGCTAATAAAAAAGTTAAAAAGGTCGGTGCAAAAAGTGTTTGGTAACAAAGGTTTTTCAAACCTTAATATCTATAAGCACTAAGACTATATCCAGCACAATCCACTTGCTCTACAACACTTAAAAGGATTTTAGTTTTATTGCTGATGAGTTTAACGTTGTTCCAGACTGGAGTTATACAGTCAGGCTGAAGATGATACGGTTTGGGTATATGGCACTTACTCAGGTACACAACAGGGAGATTGGTTAGGAATTCCAGCCACTAACAATAACTATAGCGTTACTGCTGTTGATATTTTTCGTGCTGAAGATGACAAGCTGGCCGAGCATTGGGATGTGATTGATGTTTATGGACTATTCAAACAGTTAGGCGTTATTCAATAAGCAAGGTTATTCGTTTATAAATCAAATAATCAGCCGTTATTATGCGGCTGATTATTTGTTATTAAATGGCTAGAATTAACGTCTTTTATGCACTTTTACAATAAGAAACAAAGCGTTTAACCTGACCTATTGGACTAAAATTCCACGTTATTAAATTTTAACTAAAATCTCACCCATACCAATACCACCTAAATCACCGGCATAACGCTGTACACGTGAGAAAGATTGAGTTTTAGCAAATTGGCTATCTAGCTTCGCAAAAGAATTAAATAATAAAGGTAAAAAAGCCAGCGTATGCGGGCCACAATCATTAAAATTGGCAGGAATACCTTGCATTGGTGCTTGGTTTAATAAAACCGTACCACGCTTCATTCCATAACCGAGATGGGCACCGACATGTCCTAATACAGCAATCGTGCCTGAGATCATTCTTGCAGCACAATAATCACCCGCATTACCTTCGATCAAGATCATACCACGACGCATATGATCACCAGTGCGAGGCCCTGTATCACCAGTAATAATAACGGTACCACCCGTCATACCATTTTTATAACCTGGACGAGCACCACCAACAAATTCGCCAGCATTACCATTGATTTTAATCTGCCCTGATTTCATTTCACAGGCCGTATAAATACCCGTATTACCCATAATTTCAATTTGGCCACCCTCTAGGAATAATCCTAGATAAGCCCCGACATTACCTATAACAGTAATATTGCCTGAGATCATATTACGACCGACAAAATCAAGTTTATCTGTGCTGTTAGTAAATTTAATATCCGTAGTGTCATCACCAGATATATCAAACAAACTATCAACGCGGGCCGTGCTATTACCGGTGACTAATTCAATCCCTGCAATGTCAGCAATAGACTTATCCACAAGTAGGTCGGGTGTTAACAATGAACAATCGATACGTTGTGCAGGTGGTGTTTTAAGGGCGAATGTTAATGAACTCATGCCATAATCTCCTGCAAATGGAAGTGGAATGGACCTAATTTACCACCATAATTACCGGCACTAATACGACGAATACCATTTTCAGCACCTAAATCACATATTGCTTGAATACCAACTCGCATCGCTTTATCGATATCCTCTTTAGTTAAACCATCAATAACGATTTCCATTACTGATTCAATGTCTGGTGATAAATCACTTTTGGTTTGGCCTTTCAGTGTCGGACAGAACGCATCATTGCTTGAAGCCATTAATGCTTTGTATTTTGAACCCACTTTAGAACCAGAGCGAACCACACCTCCTGGAAATGGCATAATGACATTAGGAATTTTTCTCATTTCTTCAATAGCTGCTTCACAGGCCGTTAAAGCTTGAACTTGAGATTCAGCTAACACTAAGAAATTACCACCACCTACCGAGGCTTGCACGCCGGTTTTTTCTTGTGTCAAAAATTCACCATCCATAACCGGAATACGCCAATAACGCTTACCATCAATCATTTTTGATATTTGGAAACCATCACCAAAAAAGCGTAAGTTTTGACCTAAGGCCATTTCAGTGTCACTTTCTAAACCTGAAAATAATGCTGAAGTTGGTGATGTAAGTACACACTGTCCAGCTCGCGTCTCTACCTGTTTAGCTAAGCCTTTTCCGCCCATAGCAAAAATAAGTACTGATACGCCAGGACGACCATCCGGTGTTTCTCTCGCATCAAGCTCTCGTTCAATGCCCGCTTCACAACCACAAGCAATAACTGAAGTAGCAAAGCCAGTGAATGCCTGCGCTGAAATCATCGCCCATTTAGCATTGAGTGCCGTGATAATTAATCGAGTACCCTTCATTGGAAATGCTTCCGCGAAGGTTGCATCAATTGTTACGCCATTGATAATCATATCGGGCCTCCTTTATGTAACGGCTGCACGGTCAAACTACCTCGGCCATCATCAATAATCTCATCATCACTTATTTTAAAGTTACCCATTTTTTGAGTATGGTAACGATCAAAATACGGTTTTAATGACTTTTCAATACTAATGTCATATTCAGGTTTAACGACATGTGTTGTACCCCATGTAACTTCAATCAAATTGCCATCTTTTACAACCATGGTGCCATCTTTAAATACATAATCGGGTGTACTGAACATTTTTTCACGATCGGCATCATCCGTATAAACAGTGATATCAGCCGCACCACCAATACCTAAATGACCACGATCGGCCAAACCTACCAACTTAGCAGCACCAGCACGCGTCATGATCGCAATTTCATACAAGGTATATTCACGCTCAAGCGATGCCAAATGACTCGCTTTTTGCGCTTCTGGATGTAAGGTCGATAAAATATCGTTACGGAAAGTCTTATCCATCAATAGTCTAATAAGATGTGGATAACTAGTAAATGGCGCACCATTTGGATGATCCGTTGTTAAAAATACACGCCAAGGATCATCAACCATTAGGAAGGTTTCCAAACCAATCATCCACTGCAAAGCATTTACATAACTTTGATCTTTATATTTGAACGGTAAGACACCACAACCCGCGTCACATTCGATATCCATACAGACCCATTTATTTGGATGAGCATGAGGATGAGCCGCATGTTGACGCATATTATCGCCAGATGCGGTAACCGTTTGACCAAATAAGATCTGACCCACATCGACGGTGATATTTTTATGTCTATTAATCGCCTCAGCTATTTGAGCTGAACCGGATGAAAACTTAAAGTCACCCTCAGTGCCATAACTATGGAACTGAATATGTGTCATGTGCATAGGTAAACCTTCAATACCTTCCATTGTATCTAGGGTCGTACTCATATTACCTGGAACACCTAGGTTACAACCATGTACATGCAGTGGATGTGGCACACCTAATTCTTTCACTGCTCGGGCAAGGCGTAATAATATTTCACGCGGAGTGACACCATAAAACTGATTATTTTCGTCCAAATCAAGTTTACGTTGGTTAAATTTAAAGGCATTAATACCACCCGGATTCACCACTTTCACACCTATCGCATGACTTTGATTCATCGTCCAAGCAACATAGTTATTAATAGATTCTTGATCTTTATTAGCAGCCATCATGCGAAGTAGGAAATCATCACTACCCAACATCACGTAACCACCTTTATCAATGATTGGCGTGTCGTGCATTTCCATATGTGCTTGGCGAGCATTAACAGGCAAAATAGCAGGTTCAAACCCTGCGGTATAACCCATTTCGGCATAACGATAACCTGCCGTTAAAGTGCTCGGTGCCGCATGTCCACTACCGCTACGCAACAATTCTGTCCGCGCGACTACATCTGCTGCATGATCTTCTGGCAACATAGTACGGGCAATATTGACTTTACCACCACCGATATGGGTGTGCATATCAATCGCACCTGCCATAACCACTTTATCTCGAAGATCAATTTCTTGATCAACCTTTATATCGTCAGGACGGTTTACAATTCGACCATCAAGAATATAAATATCACGGACTTCATTTTCTACGCCATGTGCTGGATCATAAATCCGGCCACCAGTTAGTTTTGTTAACATAATTTTTGTTCGCCTCTTATAACGCTTGTTCAACGGCGGTTAGTACGTCAAACGTACTAGGCAAACCACTGTCACGTAATTTTCTTAATGGTACAGACACCACAGTATCGCTACGGAAAGCACGCCCTGCATGATCAATACCCGGAGTACCCACAGGAATAAAGACTTCTGGCTCTTGCTCAAACGTCATACCCGAACGCCCTAAAACAATCGTTTTTGCTGTTGATTTTGGTGGCGTATTGTCAATATTAAAACTTGAAATCCACACTAAGGTATCGACTTCATCTTCAGCTAACATCCGATTAGTATTAGCAAGATAAGGGTCATAATCAGGGTAGCCACGACTAAAGTTAGTTCGCATTGGGAAACCTGATTGCCATGCTGATACTTGATTCGCAGTCACTTCGCCATCTTTACCTGCTAAAGGTAAACCGCTAGACCGCGTTTTTAAGTTTAAATCTTTAACCATTTCACATATGGTTTGAACGGTAACTTCAGCATGATCAAAATCAAGCATACTCGCTGCCCAGGTCACAACGGAATATTTAGCATTTTTAAGCTGTTCAGCCAAATCAGTTAATACACTGATATTAATACCGCCAACACTCTGAGCTTGGATCGATTTACCTTTAACTAAAGCACGTAATACCGATAGAACTTCTGGAAAATTAGCATTATCACAGGCTAAAACTTGGGCTTTTTTACCTTTTGGAGACGTTGAAGCATCACCCGATGGCGCTTGCCCAAGATAAATCACTTGCCGTGATTCAATATCTTGACCAAACATACTTTCTTTATTCCATACCATACGTTCAAAAAAACCAGGAAAACCTTGCTCAATATCACTACCAACTATAAGCAATACATCCACTCGATTTTTGACTTCGGTTAATGTCGTTGTCATCCATCCGGTATCTTGCAAGACCAATAAATTTTTGAAGGTGTGTGTTGAAAACATATGATCAACCGTCGCACGACTTTTATCTGCTAAAGCCATGGCCGAACGCGCACCATTTAAATCCGTCGCCATACCCGCAATAACAGGTTGTTTACTTGTTCTTAATAAATCAGCAATATGTTTAACAGCAAGATCTAAAGATACCGCCTTACCTTTCACTCGTGGTGATAGGTCGGTTATCGGTGTTTCAAATCCTTTTTTAGTAACAGCATCACCGTTTTCAATCACAGTAACGGTATTACCATCTACCTTGATAGCGAGATCATCTGATGCAATTCCACAGAATGGACTAGGTACTTCTAACCACATTCCTGAATCAGTCATTTCAGTCATAATTGTGTCCTTAATCGTACTTAATATATTTAAAGCGTGGATCAGAAGGGGTTCCTTCAAAAGGACTACCGTCTTCTTTCGCAGGCTGCCATTGCACAACCTGTTCAATCATTTTTGCTAATTCGAAATCTTTATCAGTGATTCCTTTAGCGCTATGTGTCGTTAATTTCACAATGACAAATGCATACGATGCTGAAATATCTGGATGATGCCAAGCCGCTTCCGCTAAATGCCCCACAGTATTGACCACCATTAACGTACCTTTCCAACCACTGGTTTTATACTTACGACGGATCCAACCGTTTTCAAAATACCAATTAGGCAGTTCTGCTGCTAATTTTTCAGCAATTTCTGCTTCAGAATAATTTTTTTCATTTGTATCAGTCATGACCATTCACCTTTAATATTAAAGGTATGAGGATACCCGAATAATTTATGACTAACCATTTTTAGCCCGCATTAATAAAGAATCAATGCTGTTTTGTTTTAATTGTTTTTGCAGAGCATCCGCCTTATCTCGGCCAATAACAGGCCCTATTTGGACGCGATGCCAGGTATCTTTATTATCAATTGTTACTGTTTGTACTCTGGATTCAACGCCTAAAAATGCTAGTTTTGCTTTATAAGCATCAGCATCGGCAGCTTTACGAAAAGAGCCAACTTGTAATAGATAACTAACTTTATCAACAGATTGATCCGTATTGGTTGCCGATATAGTTGCTGTAGTTGGCGTAGTCGGTAACGTTACGACAGGAGGTTGCGTTTTTTTAGGTGTTTCAACAACCACCTCCATTTCAGGTAATAAAGTATAAAACTCAAATGTAGGTTCTACGCCATTTTTATTTTTACTAACCTTTTTCTCAATTGCTTTTTTTTCTGGCATTGTTGTTGGATTATCTTTTATATGTAGTAAAAACATAATAAAAGCGCCCACAGCAAAACTGAGAAACATGGGGCCCCATGGCATCGTTTTTTTCGGTGCCGAATTTCGTGAATTGCGCTTTTCTGCCACTTACATTGTCTCCGGTGTAGATACACCCATAATAGTTAAGCCATTGAAGATGACTTGTTGAACAGCAGAAACCAAATTTAGTCGTGCCTGACTTAATTCAAGCTCATCAACAATAAAGTGATGAGCGTTGTAATAAGTGTGGAAATCACGCGCTAAATCCATTAAATAATGGGCCAAAATATGCGGTGTATGGTTCAATGCTGATGATTCTATTACTTCTGGATAACGTGCCAAGGCTGTTAATAGAGATTGTTCATGTTCTTCAACTAATCGATCTAAGTGTTTCTCACCTTGGGCTGGATCCCATGCTAAACCACGTTCAGTCAATTGTCTAAAGACACTACAAACACGTGCATATGCATATTGCACATAATAAACAGGGTTATCGGTACTTTGTGTTTTAGCAAGTTCTAAATCAAAATCCATATGTTGATCAGCGCCACGTAAAACGTAAAAGAAACGTGCTGCATCTTTACCCACTTCTTCTCTTAATTCACGCAAAGTAACAAAATCACCACTACGCGTCGACATAGCAATTTTTTCAGAACCTCGATACAACACAGCAAATTGAACAAGTAGTACTTTTAATCTATCGACATTTTCATTCATCGCCACTAAAGAGGCTTTTACACGAGCGATATAACCATGATGATCTGAGCCCCAGATATCAATGACGGTATCAAAACCACGATTAAATTTATTCAAATGATAAGCAATATCAGAAGCAAAATACGTGGTTTGACCATTATCACGCACGACAACGCGATCTTTTTCATCGCCATAATCGGTCGATCTAAACCACCAAGCACCCTCTTTTTCATATAATACTTTTGAATTTTTTAAGGTTTCAATGGCTTGATCAACAACACCCGATTCCATTAATGAGCGTTCTGAAAACCATTCATCATAATCAGTACCAAAATCAGCTAAATCAGCACGAATATCAGACAATATTGAATTTAACCCTAAATTGAATAACTCACGATATCCAGTTTCACCTAGTAATGCTTTTGCCTTATTGGTTAAACCATCAATATGCAGTTCTTTATCACCACCTTGTGGCTCATCTGCAGGCACATCAGCAAATATTTTACTTGCTGGATGACGAAATAGTTCGCCTTGTTGTTCTTTTAGAGTCGCTGCAATATCTAAGACATAATCACCTTTGTAAGCATTACTTGGGAACGTAAATTGTTCACCACAAGCTGCTAAATATCGTAACCAAACGCTGGTTGCCAGAATATCCATTTGTCGGCCTGCATCATTGACATAATATTCACGATGAACATCAAAGCCCGCGGCCATTAACAAACTACTTACGACGGAACCATAAGCCGCACCACGACCATGACCCACATGAAGTGGACCAGTAGGATTTGCAGATACAAATTCAACTTGAACACGTTTTCCTGTGCCTATTTTGCTGCGACCAAATTGCTCGCCAGAAGCTAAAACATCTTTAACGATTTGTAGAGCAGACTCTGCTGACAAAAAGAAGTTAATAAAACCAGGTCCAGCAATATCAATTTTAGTAATAAAATCAGCATCTTTCATGGAATCAACCAATAAAGTCGCTATTTGACGTGGATTCATTTTGGCTGGTTTAGCCAACATCATGGCAATGTTGCATGCAAAGTCACCATGTAATTTATCTTTCGTGCGTTCAATTTGTATTTCTGGCAAAGCAATTTCAGGAAGCTTTTTCTGTTGAATAAGGTCCGTTAATGCCGTTTGAATGATTTTTATAAGCTGGGCTTTCAATGTCTTAAAACCTGAGATTAATTAAGTCGGGGTATTTTAACTGATCATGAGTTATGGATCACAGATAGAAAATTACTCAAGCTTAGTTTTTGGTCATTTCAGCTTAGGTGATGAGATGATTTAAGAGCCTAGTTTTTTATTTTTGCGGAATTTTTAGTTTATATAATCATTAATATAGTTTTTAAAAGACTTTGATGTTGATGTTTAGTCTCTGTGGATATGTGTGTAAGCACTTAAATTTGTTTAAGATCAACCAAGTTAAACTATTTTGATTGTTAATAACTACGATCGTTAATGATCGATCTCCTGTGGATAACTAGCATACTTATCCACAGCTAAAGTTATCCACAACTTATGATCAATTTTATAAAGTCTTTATACAGGAGTTATATTTAGCTATTTGTTGATTAATAATCGATAGGGAATATTTATTGAACAATGCATAAACGATTTTTATAACTTAATTCAAAGTTAATGTTTTGATTGTAATATTGAAATTTAGCGGGAATAAGCGATAAATATAAGGGGCTACCCTCTATTTAATTTAACTTAAAGTAGATCGAGTGGATCAATATCAATTGACCATCTCACTTTTCGAGTTAATTTTAAGGATGAAATTGCTTGGATGAAATGATCAAGTAATTGATGTAACGGTTTACGTTGTTGGGATAATAATAATAATTGTGCACGATATCGACCTGCTCTTTTTTCCATAATGGCAGGAACAGGCCCCATAACAATGACGTCTTGTTGCGTTGATTGATGAAAAAGCCCTGAAACATCACTTAAAAATTGCATTGCTAGCGGCTCATCTTGTGCTTCTGCTCGAATGACACACAAGGATCCTGCCGGTGGCATGGCCATCATTTTTCTTTCCGCTAATATTTTTTTCGCCGTAAAGGCATAGCCATGTTTAATAAGATCTTGCCAAAACTCATGCTGTGGCTGACTAGTTTGGATAAAGACTTCGCCTTTTTTATCTCCACGACCTGCTCGACCTGTTACTTGAATAATAAGCTGGGCCAAGGATTCTGTAGACCGAAAATCTGCACTAAATAAACCTTGATCGGCATCTAGTACACCCACTAGGGTGACATCATGAAAGTCATGACCTTTTGCTAACATCTGGGTACCCACTAATATTTTGGCACCGCCTTGTCTAATGTCATTAACAATATCGGCGAAAGCATTTACTTTTTGAGTACTATCTCGGTCAATTCTTAACACGGGTGTTTCAGGAAAATATGCCTGTAAAGTATGTTCTATTTGTTCAGTTCCTGCCCCATAGGTCTTTAAATCACTCGCTTGGCATGTAGGACACTTATCAACTAAGCGCTGAATTAAGCCACAATGGTGGCAGCACAAAATATTACGTCTTTGATGCACGATCATTCGAGCATCACAATGTGAACAAGTTGCTTGCCAACCACAGTCATGACACATTAAAACAGGTGCAAAACCCCGTCGATTAATAAATAGTAAAACTTGATTACCCGCAGCTAATTGCGTTTTTATAGCTTGGTATAACACTGTGGAAATGCCGCTATTAGCCATAGGACCACGACTATCAATTAATTTTATTTTTGGCATGCTCGCACCCGTAGCACGCTGATTTAGCATTAGCAGCTTATAACGCTGCTGTTCGACGTTGTATAAACTTTCTAGAGAGGGTGTCGCACTCCCCATGATAATGGGCACAGATGCTCTCTGAGCTCGTATTAAAGCAACATTGCGAGCGTGATAACGTAAACCATCCTGTTGTTTATAAGAAGCATCATGCTCCTCATCAATAATAATTAAACCTAAGTTAGGTAAGGGCGTAAAAACGGCAGAACGAGTACCAATCACAATATCAGCCAAACCGGCTTTGGCTAATAACCAGGACTGTTTACGTTCACCATCTGAAATTGCAGAATTTAAAATCACAAGGCGAGCAGCTAAACGACGCTTAAATCGTTCAACAAATTGAGTGGTTAAGCCAATTTCAGGAATTAATATTAATATTTGCTTACCAGCAGCCACCATATTTTCAGCGAGCTGCATATAGACTTCCGTTTTACCACTTCCGGTAACCCCTTGTAATAAATGCGGGCTAAAAAGTGATCTGGATTGCCAAATAATATCTACAGCGGCTTGTTGTTCTTCATTAAGTTGGCAATGTTCAACAATATTATGTGAAATTAGCGGCTGTTTTATATGCTGGAACGAACGAACTATTTTTTTCTCTGCTAAGCCCAGCAATGAAGCGCGACACTGACCTAGTTGTTGATAAATAAACTTTTGACTTACACCTTCAGAATATTCTCTTAACAAGGTCGTTAATTGCTGTTGTTTTTTGCCTAAATTAAAATCTATTAGTTTGGAAGTCAGTTGCCAATAAGCTTCGGTTTCTAATTCAGCTGTTTCACCGAGCCGTACTTTTTTAGGTAGAACGGTTTGAAAACAATCACCAATCGGATGGTGATAATAATCACTCAACCATTGTGTCAGGGATAACAAATCAGGAGAAAGAATAGGTTGTTGATCGATACCTTCAATTATTGTTTTTAGTTTAGCTGTATCAACCTCTCCACTTACTTTTTTAATATTAACAACAATGCCTATTAACTCTCTACTTCCAAAAGGGACTTTGACACGCATACCCGTTTGCCAAACTATTTCAGAATTATCTACTAGATAATCAAAAGATAATCTTAAGGGACATGGCAGAGCAATTTGTAGAATTGTGAGTTTCATTAATAGTAATTAAGTTATTTAAAAGATATTGATGTTGATGTTTAGTGCTTGTGGATATGTGAGTAAGACGTTTTTTTATTTCTAGATCAGTTCGTTATTGTACCTTTTAATTGTGTGTAACTTATTTAGCTATTTATTTTATCTTGTGGATAACTAGCATACTTATCCACAGATAAAGTTATCCACAACTTATGATCAATTTTATATCATCTTTATACAGATGTTATATTTCCATCTATTTCGTCTTTCTTGCTCTTTGTGACGTCAATAGTGAGTGTTTCAAAATGAAGGAATGCTTTGACTGCTTGCTGCAAAATCCGTCTTATTTGGCTAATTGAGTTCATGGTTTTATCCATTTTAGCGATCGATAATTTACCTTCCGCACCTCGGCGCAATAATAGTGATTTTAAGGATTGATATTCACTTTCAATCGAATCTAATTCTTTTTCTAAGGCATCACCAAATGTATTTTTTTGTCCAATACTGGCATGATTAAGTAAAGAAACACTGTGTTTATAAAATATATTTATTTGTTCTTGGATGCTGGTATTTATGGCTGTTTTGACTTGTTTTTTATCAGTATTAATGGTGACTGCTAGTTCAGAAATAGCATCATAATATTGTGATATTCGTAGAATACTAGGCAAAGCATCAGCAACATCTTGGGTTAAGTTTTGTTTATATAACTCGGAGGTATAATATCCAATGGCAATGGTTAAATTTTCAACGACTGTATCTTTCACCTTCATATTATTGCTTGTAGTATCAAAATTAATACTGTCTTTAGCCATTGCAAGTGAATAATGGCCTACCCGTTCTAATTCTTTATATAAGCCATGTAGTGCCAAAGAAGGGATAGTTAAAGCGTTTTTATCTAAATACATTGGTTTAGCTTCATCCTCATCCTTAGTTTTAAAACGATGAGATAACCAAATAACCAATTTATCTGCTAACGGCCACATTAAGATCACACCTAAAACGTTAAAAATAGTATGAAATAACGCTAAGGTCGTTGTACTGGCATCACCTAAATGGAACAAATCTTGAAAAAATAGAATAGTGTTTATGAGGGGAGATAATAAAATAAGCGAAACTAAGGCTGTAACAAGGTTAAAAATAACATGACTAGCAACCACTCTTTTAGCGACAGGATTAGCACCAAAAGATGAAAATATCGAGGTTGTTGTACTGCCTAAGTTACTACCTATAGCAATCGCTGCTGCCGGTAATAAGGTCAGTATACCTCCTGATAATGCGGTCAAAGTAATGGCTAAAGTGACACTTGATGATTGCATTAATACGGTGATTAAAAAACCAAAACCGGTGTACATTAAAATATCTTTAATACCTGTCTCGCCACCACCTGTTAATGAAATATGATCACCCAAAACAGAAAAGGTATCTTTAAGTACATCTATACCCATAAATAAAATACCAAATCCGACGAGTGCTTGACCTAAAGCGCCTAGGCGAGTGTCACTTTTTGCTAATTTTATAACCATACCTATTCCGATCATAGGTAAAGCAAATGCACTGATTTTAAAGTTGAATCCAATTAAGGTAACCAACCAACCGGTGGTAGTTGTCCCTATATTACTGCCAAAAATAATCCAGATGGCTCGTCTTAAACTTAATAAACCGGCGTTGGTAAAGCCAATAGTGGCTACTGTTACAGCGCCGGAAGATTGAACTAAGGAGGTTAAAAAAAAGCCAACGCCTAAGCCGCGTAATCGAGTATTAGTCCAATGGTGTAATAATTGATTCAGTGTGCTGCCTGCAGCCATTTTAAGGCCATCAGACATTAACCACATGCCTAGTAAAAATAAACCTAAACCACCAATACCAGCACTGATCATTGGAAAAAATGACATGAAAACCCCTGATACAATTAAGTATTAATAAAAACTAATTTAATAATACCTTATATCGAGTACGGTCTGAATAATCATCGACAAGTGTTATTCTATGTTTAAGACTGTTTTTTGGGTGATTTGAGAATGAAAATAGCTATTATTGTAGCAACAGATGAGCACGGATTAATTGGGAAAGATAATGATTTGCCATGGAAGTTATCGGCTGATCTACAGTATTTTCGTCGGGTTACGATGGGAAAACCACTGATTATGGGGCGAAATACCCATCAATCTATAGGTCGAGCATTGCCAGGTAGAAAAAACATCATTGTGAGTAAAAATGAAAGATATCAGACGGAAGGTTGCATCGTAGTGCATTCAATTGCTGATGCTTTGCTTGCTTGTGAGCAGGTAGAGGAAGTAATGGTTATGGGAGGGGCTTCATTGTATGAACAATTTTTACCAAGAGCTGACAAATTATACTTAACTCAAGTGCATGCTTCGCTTGCTGGCGATACATGGTTTCCGACTTGGAATAAAAATGAATGGACTGAAGTGAGTAGGGAAAATCATCTTGCAGATGAAAAAAATGATTACGCTTATAGTTTTATTGTTTACGAAAAAATAAACAAGTAAGTCGTTTTAAGTTAAATATTGAATGCTGAATGTCTATTGTATTAATGAGTGTTAAGCCGAGATTTGCCTTAATAGGGATATCTCGGCTTAACGCCTTTTATATTTTTAGATTAAGCTTTAGGTGATAATAAACGTAGTGCAGATTGTGTATGTTCTGCTGCTTCGTGTCCTAAATCGGTTAAATAACCACCATCTTCACTATCAACTAAGCCTTTTTGATGTAGACGTTTAATGGCATTCACTAAACCTTCACGTGCAGTATCATGAACCTTAATGCCTTCTTGTGTGCTGTCTAAATTATAGTGAAGTAATAATTCAATTTCATCGACTAGTTCTTGTTTAATGCTCATCTTATTTTCCTGTTTGATTATGGCGATAGTCAATGCTACGCCGATTTTTAAAAATTACTATTGGATATTTATTAATTAAGTGATGAGCAATGACTATTTAAATTACCTTTGAAAATTGTTGTTCTGTTTTTTGCTGAAGATAAAAATCAAAAGCCATGCATATATTTCGGATTAATAAATGACCTGCCGGAAGTACCTCTATGTTGTTGTGGTCATAATGTAATAAGCCATCCGCGGCGAATTGGTCAAGCTGGGGAAATACATCAGCAAAGTATTCACCAAAGTTAATTCCTAATTCATTTTCGATAGCAATAATATCTAATGAAAAATGACAAATTAGTCGCGTAATAACGGTACGACGAATTTTATCATCTTCATTTAAAGTGATACCCCGAAAAACCGGTAATTCATTATTACTCAGGCTTGCCGCATAGTCTTCGAGCGTGCGTTGGTTTTGTGAATAAGAATCACCAACACTACCAATTGAGGTAACGCCAAGCCCAACAATATCGCATTCAGAATGCGTTGAGTATCCTTGAAAATTTCGGTATAGCTTATTTTCTCGCTGAGCGATAGCCAGTTCATCATCTGGTTTGGCAAAGTGATCCATACCAATGTAAACATAGCCTGCGGCGGTGAGCTGCTCGATGGTACGATGTAAAATTTCAAGCTTAACTTCAGGCCGAGGCATGTCTTCACTATTCATCTGGCGCTGAACTTTAAAACGTTCCGGCATGTGGGCATAGTTAAAGACGGATAAACGTTCTGGACTGACTGCAATAATTTTATCGAGTGTTTCTGCAAAACTATCAGGTGTTTGATGGGGTAAGCCATATATAAGATCGATACTAATTGAGCGGAAACCGTTAGCGCGAGCAGCATCAATTACCGCAAAGGTTTCTGCTTCACTTTGGATGCGGTTGACGGCTTTTTGCACAATGGGGTTAAAATCTTGTATGCCTAGGCTTATACGGTTAAAGCCTATTTCTCTGAGTAAGGCGATGGTTTCAGCATCCGCTTCACGAGGGTCAATTTCGATTGAAAATTCACCTGCAGTATCATCAGCCAAATTGAAGTTTTGCCGAGTGATGGCCATTAGTTCACGCATTTGATCATGACTAAGAAATGTTGGTGTACCACCACCCCAATGTAATTGTTCAACCACACGATTAGAATCAAATAAAGCCGCCTGTAAGGCAATTTCTTTATGTAAATTAGCTAAATAGGGTTCTGCGTGTTTACGGTTTTTAGTAATGATTTTATTGCAGGCACAATAAAAACAAACCGTGTCACAAAAAGGCAGATGAAAATAAAGTGATAATGGTCCGCCACGCTGGTTTGATAGTGCTATTTGCTGCAGGTAACTGTCGGCAGTAAATTTTTCATCAAATTCAACGGCCGTAGGGTATGAGGTATAACGAGGACCCGCTTTGTCATAACGCTTTATTAGATCAATATCAAAAGTAACCGTTTGTTCCAAAATAGTTTATTCCTAATGGCTTTAGCAAAGGTTAATTATAACGAGCTATCTATTTAATTATGCGGCAATCAGGCCTTTATTTGATATGGATCAATTATCGTTATTAATCATGTAGCGATGTCCGTGTTTAATATGTTCAGGCAAGTTTTCATAATAACGCTGGATGCTAGGTATCATCTTTTTTAAAGACCAAAATCACCAGGGAAAATGACATATCGCATAGAGAATTTAACAAAGTTTAATTTACCAACAACAAAGCATATAAATCGTAGGGAAATAGGAAATAAATAACTTATTTTTTAGCTTAATCTAAAGATTATCAGTATATAAGTGCCTGTCTAAGGTATGATTATGGGTTTTATTGATTCATTCTGGCAGGTTCTATGAAGGTTTTGGTTATTGGTGGTGGTGGGCGTGAACATGCGTTAGCGTGGAAATTGATCCAATCACCGCGTTGCTCACAAGTTTATGTTGCTCCGGGTAATCCTGGTACACGAAGTGAGCCAAATGTTGATAATGTTGCGATTGCTGTCGATGATATTGCAGGCTTAGTATCTTTTGCCAAAGATAATGCCATTGAATTAACGATTGTTGGTCCCGAAGTGCCTTTAGTGATGGGGGTCGTTGATGCTTTTACTGAAGCAGGCTTACGTTGTTTTGGGCCAACAAAGGCTGCTGCGCAATTAGAAGCGTCAAAAAGTTTCACTAAAGACTTTTTAGCACGCCACAATATTCCAACAGCCGCATATCAAGTATTTACCGAAATAGAACCCGCTGCTGCTTATATTAAACAACAAGGTGCTCCCATCGTTGTGAAAGCCGATGGATTAGCGGCTGGCAAAGGCGTCATTGTCGCGCTAACAGAACAACAAGCGATTGATGCTGTTAAAGATATGTTGTCAGGCAATGCCTTTGGTGATGCCGGCCATCGGGTTGTTATTGAAGAGTTTATGACCGGCGAAGAAGCAAGCTTCATTGTTATGGTTGATGGCGAACATATACTGCCGCTGGCGACATCCCAAGATCATAAAGCGCGAGATAATGGCGACCAAGGTCCCAATACTGGTGGTATGGGCGCTTATTCACCTGCACCAGTTGTTACACCTGAAGTCTACAATCGTATTATGACTGATGTTATTGAACCTACCGTAAAAGGCATGGCTGCAGATGGTCGACCCTATACCGGCTTCTTGTATGCAGGTGTGATGATTGATGAACACGGTGAACCACGTGTCGTTGAATATAACTGCCGTTTTGGCGATCCAGAAACACAACCTATTTTGATGCGCTTGCAATCGGACCTTATTCCACTGTGTGAAGCTGCCCTTGATGGTAAATTAGATACCGTAGAAGCCCAATGGGACCCTCGTGCTGCTGTAGGTGTTGTGTTGGCAGCCGGTGGTTATCCAGATGCTTATAAGAAAGGTAGCGTAATTCACGGTTTAGACATAACTCATAGTGATGATGCCAAAGTATTTCACGCGGGTACAGCACTGATTAATGGTGAAGTTGTGACTGCAGGTGGCCGAGTTTTATGTGCTACAGCATTAGGAAAAACAGTTGCCGAAGCACAAAGCAAAGCGTATAAAACAATTACGAGTATTCATTGGCAAGATATGTATTACCGTACCGATATTGCTTATCGAGCGGTGGCAAGAGAACAACAAAGTAGTTAGATTTTCGCATGAAATATCTTTATTTATCATCGCAAGTTACCCTGCTAAAAGTGGAATTTAGCCTGTTTAAAAATCGGTATGAAGAAAAATAAATGGTGCGAAAGCCTCTTATTGAAATCAACCTGAAAGGAGAAGGCTGAATGTCTGTATCCCACCCGATTATTGCTGTCACTGGTTCGTCTGGCGCTGGCACATCGACAGTTAAACATGCATTTGAAGATATTTTTCGACGCGGCGGAATCAAGCCTGTAGTTGTTGAAGGTGATAGTTTTCACCGATATGACCGTATAGGAATGCGTGCTGCGGTAGTTGAAGCAGAGGCTAAAGGAAATGCTTTAACGCATTTTGGTCCTGAAGCAAACTGTTTAGATCGATTAGAAAATTTATTTCAAACCTATGCTGAAACAGGTAAAGGTGAAAAACGCTACTACATTCACGATGAAACTGAAGGCGCTAAATATGGTCAGGCGCCAGGCACGTTTACACCTTGGGAAGAAATTGACGGTGATAATGACGTGTTGTTTTACGAGGGACTACATGGCGCGGTCGTGACTGATGAGGTCAATATTCCTAAGTTTGTTGATTTGTTGATTGGTGTTGTACCCGTTATCAATTTGGAGTGGATCCAGAAAGTAAGGCGTGATTGTACTAATCGAGGTTACTCACAAGAAGCCGTAGTTGATATCATCCTTAAACGGATGCCAGATTATATTCATCACATTACCCCGCAATTCTCGCGTACACACATTAACTTCCAGCGTGTGCCGTTAATTGATACCTCAAACCCATTTGTGATGCGGGAAATTCCAACTGCAGATGAAAGTTTAGTCGTCATTCGTTTTAAAGATCCTAAACAAGCAGATTTTCCTTATTACCTCAGCATGTTAAAAGATTCTTTCATGTCTCGACCTAATAATATGGTTGTACCGGCAGTGAAAATGGGATTAGCTATGGAAATTATTTTGACGCCATTTATCGAAGAAATGATGAATAGAAAACGTCAACGCGGCTAATAAAGTTAATCAAGTTTGCTTACAATAATGATGCCGCCGATAAGCGGTATCGTTATTTTTAGGGTATTGAAATAAGCCATGTCAATGTTAAAAATACGACAAGCCGTTGCTACACTTAATAAAGGTGGCGTCATCGCTTATCCAACGGAAGCGGTGTATGGTCTTGGCTGTGATCCATGGAATGAGCAAGCCGTACAGAAAATATTGACCATTAAACAGCGGCCTTGGCAAAAAGGGGTGATCCTTGTGGCGGCAGACTTCAATCAACTGCAAGCCTTTATTCAGCCTGTTTCATCAGCAATATTAGCTCAATTAGAAACGACGTGGCCAGGCCCAACAACATGGTTATTGCCCGTTAGTTCAGCAGTACCAGCTTATCTACATGGCGAGCACGATACTATAGCCGTTAGAGTAACTGCGCATCAACAAACCGCCGAATTATGCCGTGCTTTTGGGGGGGCGATTGTATCTACAAGTGCTAATTTAGCCGGCAAGAGACCTGCTCGAACAAGTCATCAAGTGTGTTGGCATTTACGTGATGTTGATTATATTTTAGCGGGCCAATGTTCAGGTTCAAGTCAACCGACAAAAATCAGAAATGCCCAAACAGGAGAAATAATCCGATGAGCCAACCCGATATTAATGCTGTAAGGGCTTATTTTATTGATTTACAAGATCGTATTTGTAAAGAAATAGAAGCTGCTGATGGTAAAGCCCAATTTATTGAAGACAATTGGCAACGTGAAGGAACGGGGGGTGGCGGTGGTCGTACTCGTGTATTAACGGATGGTGGCACCTTTGAACAAGGTGGTGTTAACTTCTCTCAAGTCACTGGTGACAGTCTGCCTGCTTCTGCTACAGCAAGTAGACCTGAGTTAGCGGGTCGAAGTTTTGAAGCCTTAGGTGTGTCTTTAGTAATTCATCCTCACAATCCTTATATCCCGACATCACATGCCAATGTACGCTTTTTCATTGCGGAAAAGGAAGGTGAAGAGCCGATCTGGTGGTTTGGAGGCGGTTATGATCTCACGCCGTATTACGGTTTTGAAGAAGATGTGATTAGTTGGCATCAAACAGCTAAAACGGCTTGCGAGCCTTTTGGTGATGATGTTTACTCACGTTACAAACAATGGTGTGATGACTACTTTTTACTCAAACATCGAAATGAGCCGCGTGGCGTCGGTGGTTTGTTTTTTGATGATCTCAATGAAGGTGGTTTTGAACATTGCTTTAATTTCATGAAAAGTGTCGGTGATAGTTATACACAGGCTTATTTACCGATAGTGAAACGCCGTAAAGAGCTTGCCTTTGGCGAACGTGAACGCGATTTCCAGCTGTACCGACGTGGTCGTTATGTAGAGTTTAATCTGGTTTACGACCGTGGCACTTTGTTTGGCTTGCAGTCCGGTGGCCGGACCGAATCAATCTTGATGTCATTACCCCCCTTAGTAAAGTGGCGCTATAACTGGCAACCAGAAGCGGGAAGTGCCGAAGCTGAACTATATGATGTTTTTCTTAAACCGCGTGATTGGTTGGCAAGTTCAGAATAGAAAACTAAGTAATAGCCCTAAGATTGAGTCTTAAAGTGGCGATAATAGAATATTATCGGCACGCTACGATCTTTTATTTCGATATCCTCTCTCGTGATACCCGCGTAGTGAGAATCTACGCGATAGAGCAACTTAAAAAATCTTCAATTCTTACTGAACCAAAGTGCTCCTAAATTTTCACCTACGGCCTTTAATTACAGACAAAAAAAGACCCTCAATCGAGGGTCTTTTTATTTGAGCGTTTAACTAAGATAAAATCTTAGAATTTACGACCGATACCAATACCATATACAAATGGATCAATATCTGCAGAAATTTGCGCATTACCCACAGCAGTATTTGAGAATTTAGCTGTAGTATCCATTTGGATATATTTCACATCCATGTTTACAAACCAGTCATCATTGATAGCAATATCAACACCAGCTTGTGCAGCCAAGCCCCAAGAGTCTTCTAACTTCACTTTCGCGCCAGCTTGCGGCAATACAGAACCAGCAACTTCTTCATCAAAGAAGTATGTATAGTTCACACCGGCACCAATGTAAGGGCGGATATTTGAATCCGGCGCAAAGTGATATTGCAACGTTAGTGTTGGAGGTAATACTTTCGCATCAATAACATCACCTAGGCCAGCCCAGCTCTTTTCACCGGTAACTGTGTGATCTGAATAACCTAAAATAAGCTCAATCCCCCAGTTGCGATCAACCATGTACGTGATGTCTAATTCAGGGACGGTGTCCGAGTCAACTTTAACGCCTTTTGTTCCTTGGTCAACACCTCCGATAGAAAGCGTACCGCTATCATCGTTAGGATTAACATTGATGATACGACCACGTACCAACCAATCCCCTGCTTCATAGGCCATTGCCGGTGTAGCTATAGCTGAAATCCCTGTTGTCGCTAAAAGTGCGATTGCTAATTTTGTTATGTCCATATTGTAGTTCTCCTAAGAAAAAATTATCACTGTTCTAAATGACTTGAAGTAGATCATACGGGCTTAGAAATTAACTGCCATGATCTATGTCAATAGAACCGTTATAAAGTTTACCCCTATCCTTACAGGCATCAAGAATATGGTCTTTTTATCGTTAACTTATTGTTGTATTTTCACTATTTTGTGGTTTTTTAGCCACATAACCCTTTGATTTTTTCTATGTCGCGCAGAGCAATGCCTTTGCCGAGAATGGTGATTAGCCCTTCTTCTTGAAACCGTGAAAATACGCGACTTACTGTTTCTACGGCTAGACCAAGATGATTGGCGATATCTGACCGAGACATACTAAGTTGAAATTCGGTAGCAGAAAAACCGCGATCGCTAAAACGTTTAGAAAATGACAATAAAAAGGTGGCAAGTTTCTCATCAGCGGTTTTTTTGCCGAGCAATAGCATAAAATTTTTGTCACCCGACAATTCTTTACTTAAGCGACTCAGTAACTGGATTTGTAGCTGCGGCATTTCTTTGCCGAGCTCTTGTAATGAATCAAAAGGTAGCTCGCAAACACTGCTGGTTTCTAACGCTTTGGCATTTGATTGGTACGATTCTTGGTAAAGCGCGTCTAAGCCAATAAATTCGCCAGGAAAATAAAAACCAGTGACCTGGTCTCGACCGTTACTAGCTGAAATGGTGGTCTTGAATGAACCCGACCGAACTACATATAAGGATTTAAAAGCGTGTTCGGTAGTAAATAATGCATCGCCACGTTTATGGCTTTGACTACGCTGGATAATTTTATCTAACTGCGCAAGGTCCTTATTATGTAAACCTAATGGTAAACATAGCCGATATAGTGAACACTCTTGACAGGCGATACGGTGATCATGCTCAAGCTTAGCCATATCTTTGAATAGCGGGGTCACATTGGTCATTTGTGCCATTACAAATCCTATGTATTAGAGATTAATCATCATACCGCTTCAAACCGGTCACTGAAACAGTTATTATTCCTTATTTATTTTGTAGTTCAGGAAAAACCATAATGTCTCGTATTGCAACTATTGCACGTAACACGCTGGAAACCCAAATTGAGGTGACATTAAACCTTGATGGTAGTGGTCAATTTGCTGCGGAAACGGGCGTTCCTTTTCTTGACCATATGATGGAACAAATTGCGCGCCATGGATTATTTGATCTGAATGTCAAAGCTAACGGTGATTTGCAGATTGATGCTCATCATACTGTGGAAGATATCGGTATAACGATTGGTCAAGCACTGAAAAAAGCCTTAGGTGATAAAAAGGGCGTGGTTCGTTACGGTCACGCTTATGTGCCGTTAGATGAAGCGCTATCGCGTGTCGTCTTGGATCTATCTGGTCGACCTGGTTTTGAGTACGGTGTCACGTTTAATCGTGACAAAATTGGTGAATTTGATGTTGATTTGTTTTATGAGTTTTTCCAAGGTTTAGTTAACCACGCTGGCGTTACGCTACATATAGATTGTTTAAAAGGCCGTAATGCACACCATATTGCAGAAACGATCTTCAAAGCCTTTGGCCGAGCGTTGCGTATGGCTGTCACATTAGATCAACGTGCATTAGAACAACTGCCATCAACTAAAGGCGCGTTATAATTCGCTGATATCTTGTTTTCTCTTTATTACGTAAAATAGATTCTTTCGCACACACACTTTTATCAGGTTATTTATGCACCGCGTAGCAGTTATTGATTATGGCATGGGCAATTTACGTTCAGTCTCTAAAGCACTTGAAGCGGTAGCAGGTGATGTAACTGTTGAAGTGACCTCCGATCCCTCTCGAATTCTAACTGCCAGCCACGTCGTATTCCCTGGTGTTGGTGCTATGCGTGATTGCGTTGCTGAATTAAAACGCTTGAAATTAGATGACGTCATTCGAAACGTTATTAATAATGGCACGCCAACATTAGGCATTTGTCTTGGTATGCAAGCAATGCTTAGCCACAGTGAAGAAAATAACGGTACTGCAGGATTAAATATTATTGCTGGTAATGTTCGTCATTTCGATATTAAGCCTAGTACTAATGGTGAGCATTTAAAGGTACCGCATATGGGGTGGAATCAAGTCCATCAAACGTCTGCTCACCCGCTATGGCATAACATTAAACAAGACAGCCGGTTTTATTTTGTGCATAGTTACTTTGTTGATCCAGAGGATGACAAGCTAACGGCGGCAACGACGGCTTATCCTGATGCTTTCACCTCAGCTATACACAAAGACAATGTGTTTGCGGTGCAGTTTCATCCAGAAAAAAGTCAACATGCTGGACTGCAATTACTTGAAAATTTTTTAAACTGGGACGGCGGTAAGTCCTAAACCTTAATAATACTGATGAATTTGGAGAAATCTTTATGTTGTTAATCCCTGCCATTGATCTAAAAGAAGGTCACTGTGTTCGCTTGCGTCAGGGACGTATGGAAGATAATACGGTCTTTTCAGAAGATCCCCTCGCGGTCGCTCGTCGATGGGTAGAAGCTGGCGCTAAACGTTTACATATAGTCGACCTAGATGGTGCCTTTGCTGGTAAGCCTGTTAATGCCGATGTTATTCATCAAATATGTAAAGCGTTCCCAGATCTTGCCGTACAAATTGGTGGTGGTATTCGTGATGAAGATACTATTCAAACGTATCTTGATGCCGGAGTGCGTTACGTTATCATCGGTACCAAAGCTGTCAGCGCACCGCATTTTATCGGCGATGTCTGTGCTGAATTTCCTGGCCATATTATTGTCGGACTGGATGCTAAAGACGGCAAAGTGGCAATAGATGGTTGGTCAAAATTATCACATCACGATGTCACTGATATAGCTAAACGTTTTGAGCAAGATGGCGTTGAAGCTATCATCTATACCGATATTAGTCGCGATGGCATGATGCAAGGGGTGAATCTTGAATCAACACGTAATTTAGCGCGTGCAATCAATATTCCTGTAATCGCCTCTGGTGGTGTCACTGATTATAATGATATCAAGGCCTTATGCCACTATGAAAGTGAAGGCGTAATGGGTGCGATAGTGGGTCGAGCAATATATGAAGGTACCATCGATCTCGCTGAAGGCCAAGCACTAGCAGATCGTCTTAATCCACCTGTACAGTTATAAATTAGGATTACATTATGGGGTTGGCTAAACGTATTATTCCTTGTCTTGATGTTGATAATGGACGTGTTGTTAAAGGCGTGCAGTTTGTTGATATCCGAGATGCTGGCGATCCTGTCGAAGTAGCAAAACGATACGATCAACAAGGCGCTGATGAGATTACGTTTTTAGACATCACCGCCACTCACCATAATCGTGGCACGATGGTCGAAGTTGTTGAACAAGTCGCCAGCCAAGTGTTTATTCCACTAACGGTAGGTGGTGGTATTCGGACAGTCGATGATATCCGCCGGATGTTAAATGCTGGTGCCGATAAGGTTGGTATTAACTCGGCTGCCGTAACTAACCCTGAGTTTGTACGCGAGGCTGCTCAACGCTTTGGTTCGCAATGTATTGTAGTCGCTATCGATGCTAAGCGCGTTTCGAGCGAAGGTGAGCCAGCGAGATGGGAAATATTTACTCATGGTGGCCGCACGGCAACAGGCATTGATGCTATCGAATGGGCCAAAAAAATGGTTGATTTTGGAGCGGGTGAAATATTACTGACCAGCATGGATCGTGACGGTACGAAATCTGGATTCGATTTAGAATTAACTCGTGCAGTCAGTGATGCTGTTGCTGTACCGGTTATTGCATCTGGTGGTGTAGGTAAACTACAAGACTTAACTGATGGTGTAAAACTTGGCCGTGCCGATGCGGTCCTTGCCGCCAGTATTTTCCACTTTGGAGAACATACGGTACAAGAGGCCAAACAACAAATGGCGAGCCAAGGCCTAGAGGTTAGACTGTAATGAATTGGCTTGATCAGGTTAAATGGAATGATGCCGGCTTGGTGCCTGTCATTACGCAGGAGTTTGCAACAAAGCAAGTGCTCACTTTAGCTTGGATGAATAAAGCGTCATTACAACTTACTGTTGATACTGGCCATGCTGTTTATTGGTCTCGCTCACGTCAAAAGCTATGGCATAAAGGCGAACAATCAGGCAATCAACAACAGGTAAAATCGATCCGTTTGGATTGTGATGCTGATGCTGTTTTATTAGAGGTCGTGCAACTGGGCGGCATTGCCTGCCATACAGGTCGACATCATTGTTTTTATCAACAACTTGTTGATGGTGAGTGGCAAACGATCGAAACTGTTTTAAAAGACCCAAAAGAGATATACAAATGAGTGACGTATTAAAAAAACTAGCTGAAGTATTAGAGTCCCGCAAAGATGCCGCTCCTGATAGCTCTTATGTTGCCAGTCTATATCATGCGGGCACAGATAAAATATTAAAAAAACTAGGTGAAGAAGCGACAGAAACCGTTATTGCTGGCAAAGGCGGTAATCGAGATGAAATCATCTATGAAACTGCAGATTTATGGTTTCACAGTTTGGTTTTATTGGCTCATAATAATATTGATCATCAAGAAGTTCTTGATGAGCTTGATCGCCGATTTGGCCTATCAGGCATTGCAGAAAAAGCTAGCCGAGCTCAATCGGGAGATAAATAATGACAGATTGTATCTTTTGTAAAATAATTGCTGGTGACATACCTTCAGCTAAAGTCTATGAAGACGATCAGATTTTTGTTTTTAAAGATATTAATCCAAAGGCCGCTGTTCATTTGTTGGTGATCCCAAAAATTCATCTTGATAGCTTAGAAAGCTTGAAATCAGAACATCAAGCACTTATTGGTCATATGATGCTGAAATTACCTGAGTTGGCACAATCTCAAGGTCTTAATAATGGCTTTCGTACTATAATCAATACGGGCCCTGACGGCGGACAAGAAGTTGGGCATCTGCACATACATATACTCGGTGGAAAAGGTTTAGCTAGATTTAACTAGCTAAAAAGATTATCGTCACTCCGGTAATCTATTCGTTTCGTTAGAAGTATCGTTTAAAGGTTTATGGATAGATCTTGATAAAATAGGTGTCAGCTGTAATGACACATAAGACACAGACATTGAAATTAGGCTCAGCTTAAAATATTAGGAGAAAGTTATGGGATTCGGCGGCATTGGTATTTGGCAGTTATTGATTGTTTTAGCGATTATTATCTTATTATTTGGTACCAAAAAATTGCGCTCATTAGGTGGTGATTTGGGTAGTGCCATCAAAAGTTTTAAACAATCAGTTAGTGATGGTGAAGAAACAGCTAAAAATAAGGATGAAAATATACTCAAACACTCTGATGACATCACGCAGAATCAAGAAGATATACACAAAGATAAACACTCGAGCTAACTGCAATGTTTGATATTGGCTTTTGGGAATTGATGCTCATTGCATTAGTCGCATTAGTGGTCGTTGGGCCTGAGCGTCTACCAAAATTAATCCGTGTTACCGGCTTATGGGTCGGCCGAGCTAATGCATCGGTACAGTCAATTCGTAGTGAAATATCCCGAGAGTTGCGAGCCGAAGAGTTGAAACAAGCGCTTAATAAAACCGTAGATATTTCGGATATCAATAAAATAATGGACGTGGAACCAAAATCGAAGGTTGATCCTGTCTCGGACGGTGAATCAGCATCGGATGTTGAATCAACAATAAATGCTGAGCCAGTAATGGACACTGAATTATCAACAAACATTGAACCAACACCTGAACCATCAACGGCCGTCAAAAAGGATTCAAATGGAAACGGATAATCAACAATCATTGATATCCCATCTGATTGAACTTCGCGACCGTCTACTGCGAGGCGTTGTTGCCGTATTGATTTTTGCAGCCTGCTTGTTGCCGTTCTCCAATGACTTATATCATTTCTTAGCAGAGCCATTATTGCGCCATTTGCCCGAATCAAGCAGCATGATTGCCACAGAAGTGGCCTCGCCCTTTTTAACACCGTTCAAACTCACTTTAAGTGTCTCTATAATGATGGCTATACCGGTGCTGCTCTACCAGTTGTGGGCATTTATTGCGCCGGGGCTATATGACAATGAACGAAAGATCGTCTTTCCCTTATTGTTTGCTAGCACAGCACTGTTTTTCCTTGGGATAGTTTTTGCATACTATGCGGTTTTTCCTTTGATCTTCGGCTTTTTAACTCAAGCAGCACCTGAGGGTGTAGCGATTATGACCGATATCAGCAGTTATTTAGACTTTGTCTTAAAGCTATTTTTTGCTTTTGGTTTGGCATTTGAAGTGCCGATTGCTACTTTATTATTAATTTGGACAGGTGCTTCAAGCGTAGCAAGTCTAAAAGATAAGCGGCCTTATATTGTTGTCGGGGCATTTGTTATCGGGATGTTGTTAACACCACCAGATATTATTTCTCAAACCTTATTAGCTTTACCGATCTGGTTATTATTTGAGTTAGGCTTATTTTGTGCTCGATGGTTGCCTAAGAAACAAGAAGAAGACTCACCAGTAACATAGTCTTAGAATTAACTGAAACGATTTTTCTACTCGCCATGCCGATCGCACCAGCATCATTACCTTTTATTATCTTTATGGGGAATGATCGTTATACCAATGAAAAATTATTTGGTATAACGCAATCTTGTTCCATGTTCTAGGGATAATAAAATCTCATCAGCTCGGATTTCTGAAGGGAAAAATACACCTGAAATCTTAGCTCCGTGGAGACTGGCTCCCTGTAAACTTACGCAGTTAGAGAAATCTACGCCACGTAAGTCTGCCTGACGAAAATAACTATTAGAAAAGTCCAATCCTGAGGTATTAATGCCTTGTAAGTTAATGTGTCGAAAATCACATCCGACCAACTCAGCTTTTTCACCAGCAGCAACACGCTGATTAAATTCAGCCACGTTACCGTCTCGCAATAAGCGATATAAAGGATTATTAGAAATTATAGGTTCAGCCATCAGCTGTGCTTACTCCTTATGCCGTAATATCAATAGTTCCACCCGGATTATCTGGGTTAAATCCTGTTTCTTGTACTTCATTGCTCTGCTCTACTACGCCAGCGGAACTAATAGTTGTAGGTGATCGGTCACTCGCTGTAACCGTGTTTTGAGTCTCACTACCGCTTTGTGCAGGTGTAACCCTTCCTTGTAGCAAGCTTTCTTGGCTCAAGGGATTAGTTAATGTTGGTTGACCGCTTAATGGTGAAATACCTGGGATTTCCATCTTATTCTCCTTTTGAACCGGCTTAAAAAGAATTATATTCTGTTGACCTATTGATAAAGCATTTTACATTAGTCACCAACCTCGCACGCTGTTAGCGAGATAATTCACGAATCATTATTGCCTGTTAGCATACGCCAAAATGTCGGAAATAGGCAATCTACAAATTTATCTGGTGAAATATCTAAAACCTTGTATTCGTACTTATTGAGTAATCATTATCCTAAAACGGTCAGCGTAAAATTTTTATTATTCCCTTACTTGTATTTACAAATGATAATCGTTATCATTTTCATTTGTATCTATATTTTAGGCTGGGAAGAATGCATTTTGACAAAGGAAAACTTTTCGTATTAATGGCTGTAGCAGGCTTAGCACCTTATGCTAATGCAAACGAACCTACTGAACTAGACTCAATAGTGGTTAATTCAGATTGGTTGGGCGAAACAAGCGAAGAAAGCCTCAAAACCTATTCTGGATCTAGGGAGGTTTTAACCAACGAAGAGTTACATAAAAGAGGCGCACTCAATATTGAAGACGCGCTCAGAGGCGTTAATGGTATCCAAGTATTGGATGAAACGGGCACTGGCATATTGCCAAATATTGGCATTCGTGGACTGAATCCACTACGCAGTGAAAGGGTACAAATATTAGTTGATGGTTACCCAATAGCTATTGGCCCATATACTAATGTGGGTGTATCTCTTTTTCCTGTAACACTACCAAGTATTGAAGCTGTCGATATTGTGCGTGGTGGTGCCGCTGTACATTACGGGCCTAATAATGTTGGTGGTGTATTAAACCTTGTAACCAAGCCTATTTCACGAGATTTTGAACAGTCCATTCGTGAACGGATGACGGTTGCTGAAGATACAGGTAATGTATATTACGATAGCTACTATCGAGCTTCAGGTTTTGTTACTGATGACCTAGGCCTTCAACTGCAAGTCAACCTTCAAGATGGTGAGGGCTTTCGTGAAAACTCAGAAACAGACGTACAAAATATTATTCTTAATGCCCAATACTTTGTAGATGATAAGAATGAACTGGAAATGCAGCTGCAATATTACAATGTAAATGCTGAATTACCTGGCTCATTAAGCCCAGATGCATACAAAAGTGATCGTACCGCCTCGCAACGTCCTTTTGATGCTTACGATGCGGATATGCTTCGTGGGAATTTGACTTGGACATTCAACCCTAATAACGATGTAGAGTTCCAATGGCGTAACTTTGCACACAAAGCGGATAGAACTTTCTTTTTTGGACAAGATCTGACGAGTGGCGGTCATTGGGCCGATCCAGCTGGCACAGCATCACATATCGCCGACTCTCCACGTGTCTTCCATGTTTATGGCACAGAGCCACGAATTACGGTTAGACAAGGTAATCATACCCTAATGGCTGGTGCTCGCTTCGTTAAAGAAAAAGTAAGATTTGATGTTAACAGGCTAGAATTGTCGAGCAATAGTTATGCGGAAGTTCGCAATTGGAATTTTGATACAGAAGCGTTTGCTTTTTACTTGAGCGATTCGATTTCATTATTTGATGATAAATTTACAGTTACACCTGGTATTAGATATGAAGATGTCAGCACAGACTTTGAAGACGGCATTAATAATACAAGTGATGCCAATGATACTGACGCATTGCTACCGGGTTTGACCGTTGGTTTACAAGCAACAGATTCTTTATTTCTTTTTGCCAACGCTCAACGCTCACTTGTACCTGTTCAGACTGCTCAGGTTATTCGTGAAGGTGATGTCGCTAACGAATTGGCATGGAATTATGAAATTGGTGCACGTGCAGACTTAACGACTAATGTCAGTGTCAGCAGTACATTGTTTAGAATCGATTATGAAGATCAGATTCAATATAATAGTACAGATAGTGTTTATGAGAATTTAGGTGAAACACGTCATGAAGGTGTTGAGCTGACAGCCGATTGGCAAGCAACAAGACGTTTGACTGTGGGTATGGGCTATACCTACCTAGAAACAGAACAGTTATCTGGAGAAAGTATGGGTAATGATTTGCCTAACGCACCAGAGCATCACATTAGTGCACATATGGATTACAAAGTGGGCGCATGGCAAGCAAGCATGACAGGCTTGCATGCCAGTGAAAGTTATAGTGATGCGGCGAATACCAAAGAAGAAACCGCCAATGGAAGTGCTGGTCAGTTGCCTGCTTACACCTTAGTTAACACTCGCTTGAGTCGTGACTTTAATGTTGGGGGGGGGAGCAATCTTGAAATTGGACTAGCTATCAATAACTTGCTTGATGAAGAGTATTACTTCCGTGGCGTTGATGTCAGCCCTATCGGCAGGCTTTCTGCTCCGGGGCGCTCATTCATTCTAGAAGGTAGTTTGGACTTTTAAATATTGCGTCATAATAAAACTAAGTGTTTATTGCATGGTTTTCCATATTTTTATATGGTCGCCAAAATGTCGAAAATAGGTAATCTACAAATTTATCTTACGGGATGTCTAACGAGTAAAATTGGACAATAAAAATTACCTACACGGATGAATACGACTATATTCTGAAAGTAATTTAAACAAAAGCTTCTAAACCCGGCATAGATTATGTATAATTTCTCGCTTGATGCCTGGGTGGTGAAATTGGTAGACACAAGGGACTTAAAATCCCTCGGCTTTGCGGCCGTGCCGGTTCGATTCCGGCCCTAGGTACCATCATAAATATCAAAGACTTAGCTTGTTTCAGGTTAGGTCTTTTTTATTGCCTAAAATTTGTCAGTGTAACTCAGGTGTAACTTTCATTAGTGATGAGCTTTCCGTCAAATCAGTAATCACCCTTCGCAAAATCAATTCAGTGTATAAAAATCCAATGTGTTTTAGGTTGTATACTGATAATTTCTTTCGTCCAAGATTTAAGTCCTTTATGCGTATCAGTTTAGTTATAGACGCTACAGCCTGCTTGAGCTAACATGAATTACTAAAATAGTAGAGCCGATAATTAGGGATAACACAATGGCATTCATCGCTGGCTATATTGACAAAATAAATCAACGTTACCAAACGGGCATCTCAAGAGAGCATAGTTATCGAGGTGATCTGCAAACATTACTTGAATCATTGTTAACTGATGTATTGGTGACTAATGAACCTGCACGGGTTCAATGTGGTGCTCCAGATTATATCCTCACCAAAAATGATATCCCTCTGGGTTATATTGAAGCAAAAGATATTGGCAAGCCGTTAGATAGCAAAGACTACAAAGAACAGTTCGATCGATATAAAAACTCGCTTGATAACCTTATTATCACCGACTATCTCGACTTTCGATTTTATATTGAAGGCGAACTCACTACCCACATTCGATTAGCCGATATTGTCGAGGGCAAGCTGGTGGCTAAGCCAGAAAACTTCAAACATTTTACCAATCTGATTACAGATTTTGCAGCTCATATTGGTCAAAATATTAAATCTCCGACCAAGCTATCAAAAATGATGGCAGGTAAAGCCAAGCTACTAGCAAATATCATTGAGCAATCACTTGACCACGATGATGAAAATGCAGATGACAGCACGCTTAAAGCTCAAATGGAGGCATTTAAAGCGATATTGATCCATGATATTACTAGCAAGCAATTTGCCGATGTGTATGCCCAAACAATTGCCTATGGCATGTTTGCAGCACGTTTGCATGACTACACCCTGCCGACCTTTTCACGGCAAGAAGCCGCCGAGCTTATTCCAAAGAGTAATCCGTTCTTACGCAAATTATTTCAATATATCGCGGGGTATGATTTAGACCATCGGATCAGTTGGATCATCGATTCATTAGCCGATATTTTTCGTGCTACTGATGTGCGTAGCATTTTACAAAACTTTGGAAACTCGAGCCATCAACAAGATCCAATCATTCATTTTTATGAAACCTTTTTGGCTGAATATGATCCCAAACTGAGAAAAAGTCGTGGTGTTTGGTACACGCCCCAACCCGTAGTAAACTTCATTGTGCGTGCGGTAGATGACATTTTAAAAACTGACTTTAACTTAAAAGATGGTTTAGCTGACACAAGCAAAACAACGATTAAACTTAAAAGCCAACAGGCTGATGCTAGAACAAAAACAGGTTATGGAACAATCGAAAAAGAAGTACATAAAGTACAAATTCTTGATCCAGCGACCGGCACAGGCACTTTTTTAGCCGAAACTATAAAACATATTCACCGTAGCCAATTTTCAGATATGGCAGGTGCTTGGAGTCAGTATGTTGAAAAAGACTTAATCCCTCGTATCAATGGCTTTGAAATATTAATGGCATCTTATGCCATGGCACACCTTAAACTTGAATTGTTACTTAATGAAACAGGTTATAAGCCCATTAAGAACCCACGATTAAATGTATATCTCACCAACTCATTAGAAGAGTCGCACCCCGATACCGGCACATTGTTCGCTAGTTGGCTCGCCAAAGAAGCAGAAGACGCTAACCATATCAAACGTGATACGCCCGTGATGGTCGTGATGGGTAATCCACCCTATGCTGGGCACTCATCCAATAAAGGTGAATGGATTGAGGGGCTACTGAAGGCCTATAAACAAGAACCTAGTGGTGGGAAATTAAATGAAAAAAATTCTAAATGGCTTAACGATGACTACGTTAAATTTATTCGGTACGGACAGAACTTTGTTGAGCAAAATGGGGAAGGAGTACTAGCTTATATCAATAGTCACAGTTTTTTAGATAATCCTACATTTAGGGGAATGCGTTGGCATTTACTTAAAACCTTTGACAAAATTTATATCATTGACTTACATGGCAACACTAAAAAGAAAGAAAGCTGTCCAGATGGCTCACCAGATAAAAACGTATTTGATATTCAGCAAGGTGTATCAATTAACTTATTTATAAAAACAGGTAAAAAAGAAACAGATCAGCTTGGTCAGGTACTGCATTATGATTTATACGGTAGCAGAGAATATAAATATCAATTTTTGCGAGACAATAGTTTGGCGACCATTGATTTTGCTGTGATTCCAAATAATGCACCGCAGTATTATATGGTACAGAAAGATTTTGAATTAGAAAAAATATATAATCAAAATTTTCAAATAACAGCGCTTATGCCAATAAATGTACTTGGATTTCAAACTCATCGAGATGCTTTTGCAATTGATTGGGACAAACAAAGTACAGAATCAAAGGCTTTGGACTTAAGAAATGAAAATTTAGATGACGAGTTGATTTATAAAAAATATGAAATAAATGATACTACTGATTGGAAGTTAAATAAATCTAGGCGAGATATTCAGCATGATAAGGATTGGGAAGACAAAATAATTAGTTGCACCTACAGACCTTTTGACAGTAGATGGTGTTATTTTAGCCCTGTAACAATAGACCGACCTCGGAAAGAATTGCTTCAAAATGCCTTGAATAAGGATAATGTTTTTCTTGGAGTAGGAAGACAGGGAAGCGTTGTTGGAGATATGGAATGGTGTTTGGCTACAATTTCAAAATATCCAGTTGATGCAAATGTATTCCGTAGAGGAGGAGTTAATCTTTTTCCTCTTTATCTTTATCCCGAAACTAACGATCAATATGAATTAGATAAAACAAGTTCTCGTATCCCTAATCTAAATTCAGAGCTTGTTGATGAAATAAGTAAGAAACTTGGTCTGCATTTTATTGCTGAGAAACAAGAGAATAAAGGGTATTTTTCACCAATTGATTTGATAGATTATATCTATGCAGTATTGCATAGCCCAAATTATAGAAATACTTATAAAGACTTTCTTAAAAGTGACTTTCCCCGTGTACCGTATCCCGCTATCGAAACCTTCTGGCAACTGGTTCAATTGGGCGGTGAGCTACGCCAACTACATTTATTAGAGAGTGATCTATTATCAAATACTATCGCCAGCTATCCAGAAGCGGGCGACAATGTGATTAGTCGTAAACAGACCAAAACCAGTTTGGGTTATGAGGCTATTGATGAACAGCAAGGCAAGGTTTGGATCAACGACAACCAGTACTTTGATCATGTGCCATTGTTAGCATGGGAGTTTTATATCGGCGGTTATCAACCCGCCCAAAAGTGGCTAAAAGATCGTCATGGTAGAACCTTAGACAGAAATGATATTCGCCATTATCTCAACATCATCACCGCCTTGGTCGAAACTGATCGACTTATGAGTGAGATAGATACTGTATTGGGACTACCTGAATAAAACTCTTCATTGTTAATCAGTACTAAAAAATCACCAGTTTTAGCATCGTATTTTCAGGTTGAAAGAATTAATTACCAATAAATTCAGTAAGATGGTAATCACTCCCAGTGCTGTTCGCTGGAAACTATTGAGGGCTGCTTAACATTTACTGCCTAGAAGACGACAGCTCATGGAAATGCAAACCATGGAGAAAAACCGGCTTAAAATAATGCCCAAAGCCGTTCACTTCATCATCAAACCAGTGCTTACCGTACTTAAAAATCAACTTGAAAAGATTAAAGTTTCCTTCACGTACTAAGAGGTCACCCGCATGAACTATTATTTTAGCCATTAAATTTCCCTTTTATATGATTATTAAAAGCATTACTTCATTAACATTGCTGCTACTAAAAGTCCCTTATCAAAGGCAACCAACATCACTATGCCTCGTTGAATTTACAATATTCATTTTTCTGTCTAACCCATTACAGGTAATCAATACGCTTCCAATAGAGGTGCAGATCCTAATTGTGGTGTAGTTGTCAGAACTGATGATCGGAATTATGTCGCGACGCGCTACATGGAACGATGCGATAGCGAGTAAGTAGTGCAAGCCCCCAGTAGGAGTCGGTAATTACAGCAGCTTTCGTAGCGCAGCGAAGAATAGTGCAGTAATTACATCCTCACTCCGTCAGTCGCTTGAGAGCCTAAGCGTTAGCGAGGTGACGAGGACGTCTGGGGCTAATGGTCGTCGTCGAACGGAGTGGAATTAAGCCATGGATGGATTAATTCTTTCACGAGTACGGCGACACGCTGGTAAAGAGCTAACCCCAAGCGAAGAAATCATTCGATTTTTAACAGAAATACAATCATGGAAAGACATAGATTTCGTTGTGTTGCTCATGTAGTCGTTAAAAGATTCTGCTCGTCTTTTCTGTTCACTCCGCTCTAGATCACGCAATATTTTGTCTTGTCGTCTTTGATCTTCCTCTTCTTGTTTTTGCTTAGCCAGCAGCTCAACTTTGATTCGTTCTTGTTCTTTTCCCTTTTGTTTTTTGTCTTCCTCTTCAGCTCGATCTATTTCAATCTTTACGATCTCTTCTGATGATAGCCCTAGTGCTATAAAACAATCATTACGGCTGGATTCATGAGACTCAGCACTACAAATCATAAGATCATATTTATCATAGGCATAAATAGTATTTGATAAACATAGAGAAACTAAAAATAGTATTTTTGTCATCCGATATAAATCCCTTTGGTATTGGACAAAGACTAACCTTTATTTGTAACCATCGTCTAACATAATATCACGCCAAAACAGTGTGATTAATCGACTAGTTGAAGCTACAGCCACAAACGGTTATTGATTTAAGAAACTTAACGCAATAGTCCCATGTATATCAAGCTATAGAATAGTCTTTTCAAATCAATTTCGACCTTTACTAATCCGTTCCTGATTTAGGCACAAAATATTTTGTACCGATAATCGGAACAAATGAAAACACTATACTCACCTGAGTCTGAAAAATTATGTCTGTGACTTCGCCTTCAAAGGGAGCATAAGGGCTTGTCTATGCGCCAAGCTGGTGAATTACTTGGCAAGCCACATTCATTCGTCGGTAAAACCGAAGTGGGTCAACGCCGCTTAGATGTTATTGAATTTGTTTGGTATTGCCGCTGTCTTGGATTTGATACGATTGAAGGACTAAAAGAAATCATCAATATGGAGCACTAGAAAAACATCTTATTCCTAGATTTCAAGTGTTTGAATATCTCCACAATATTGCTTGTGAAACTCCACCGCTACACTTTTTAACTCATCATCAAGGTATGACATTACCTTTTCAGTAATATGTTGCGGCACACCGCCATAAAATGCTTGTGCCATGCCGCCGGTAATACAGGCTAAGGTATCGCTGTCACCGCCTAAGGAGATGGCGTTTCTGATGGCATCTTCAAAATCATCTGACTCCAACAAGGCCGTGATTGCTTGTGGCACTGTGCCTTGGCATGATTCATCAAATCTATAGCTTGGCCTAATATCCTCCAGTGTAAGCGATAGGTCGTAATTAAACTCTGTTTCAACAAACTCTTTAATGAAGGCTTTATTAGCACCTTTTCTAGCCAGATAAATTATAGATGCGGTGGCTTGAGCACCTTTTATACCTTCAGGGTGGTTGTGGGTGATTTGCGTGTGTTGTTTAGCATGAGTTAGTACATCGCCAAGGCTGTCAAAAGCAAAGCCCACAGCGCTTATTCTCATCGCGGCACCATTGCCCCAGCTATTGTATGGCTCTGAACCGTCACTAACAGCCCAACGTCGGTACATAGCACCATAACCCGCATTCGGATAACGTTGGTAATACTTCTTTAGCTGCTCGGTGTAATCACCGTTATTAAGAATAGTTTCAGCTAAGGCAATGGTTAATAAGCTGTCATCAGTAAAGGTGCAATACTCACCAAACAGTTCAAACTCTTTAGTCTTGATATTGTTCCATTCGTAAATAGATCCAATAATGTCGCCTGCAATAGCACCAATCATAATGCTCTCCATGTTGGTGATGTATGCCTATCACAACATACTGCGTTGATTGGGTGACCACGTAGCCACTTTGCTGCTGAATCTATGGTGCTCCACGTCTTTATTGCACCCTTAAGCGTTGTTGCAGGGTTACTGTCACCATTACGTGTTGTGAATTTGATGTGGACGGTTGCCCCATCAGCAATAATGGAAACCTGCTTAACTGCTCCAGCTTCTATCAATGCCTTAAGTGTTTTACTGTCCATCTTCTTTATCGAATAGATTTGATTGCAGTTTTACTGGAAAGCCTTCAGCCTTACAGTATTCGCGTATGAGCATTTCGACCATATTGGCGATGCTACGATGTTGGCGGTCTGCCGCTTCACGTAGCGCCTCTTTAATAAGGGGATCGACTCTAAGATTGAGTGTTGCTGTTTTTATTTTAGTCATGAAGCTGATAATGATACAAACGCGTTACATTTTCAAGGTTTTATTTGTATTAGTTCCAACTTAACCTAACACGTTTAAAAACGAAACATAACAAAGTCTGACCGCCCGTTTCGTGCCACAAGCGGTCGTTCGTTTAACAATTAAGCTAAGCGGCTGCGCGTTAGTACAGTCGGCTTGAGTGTTTTGTTATGCCTGTTTAAGTTTAAAATTCAATAATTTCATTGCCAGCATCCCACAACTCGCCGAATAAACAAGCCTAATTAAATAATCTAAATCATCGTGATACTCTATTAAATTGGCGTGATCAACTTTATACAATAATTCTAAATTATCTTTTACGCCTCTCGAAACTAACGAAAAATCCCAATCATGAGCAGCTCTATTTCTTATTTCACGAATAGCATGGTATTTATTCTTATCAGATTCACTAATAATCCCTAGTGAGGAAGCTTTTTCAATAACTTGCTCAAAACCAAACCTTTTGGGTCTTATTTCTTGAGGTCTTTTTTCAAACCAACTTCTTAGTAATTGAATCAATTCAGACTCAATATATGAAGCCCAGACAATGGCAATGCCTCTAGATGCTCCTCTTGAGTTTTCTGCATTCGCATAATCAAGAAATTTTTGCATCGAGATAAGTTCGTCTGGAAGCTGCGGACATGTATTCTCATCAATCTGCTCGCTCGTTAATGGCTCCGCTACAGGTCCAAACTCATTATTTAAGCATCTTAAATAAAGGTCTCTACCATATCCCTCTGAATCAAATGGTGATGCAGTGAAAGGTACCTCCTGCTTCAATGTATTTGTAGTTATGTCGCAATCTATGGTCTTCTTTAGCATATTAGACCAGCGTGGATTTTTAACTGTTAGAATCTTTGTTTCAATCATTTTCGGTATGTGGTGCTGTGACATAACGCCGCCATAAATTGCCGCTTGAAGCGCAGCGTAAAGCGGTCGATTTGATGGCTTTGTTAGCCTTATAGTACGACAATTCGTGCGCCTTTTTCTCTAAATGACTTCATGCCCGTACAGGGTGATATAGAAAGAAGGCCGTATTTATACTTAACCTTTCCTTGATACCTATCTCCGAGGGGCAACGACCCCACCAGTTTTATAACGAACCTTGCTTTTTTAGTGTAACTCACGCCATTCGGCTCCAGCGATGAATCAGCACTTAACGTAACAAGTAAAATGTTCGTAAAAACTCCCGATCCACCGCCATTACTCCAAGTTTGTATTATGTGAACACCACTAAAAGAGCTTCCAATATATTTATAAGAAACCCACCCTTCATCATATGAGGATTTAACAACAGGGTAGCCATCTGATTCTTCTATGGTGATATCACCGTGGTAACGGTTTGATTTATTTGATTCAGATATATTGATAGATACGATCTGGTCACCGGTGTCACTAAGCCAGCCAGACAAATCATCTAAAATTTGTGGATTGATAAACTCGGAATTAATAAAGGAATATTTTGCTGTTTCGAGATCACGAACAAGCTTATTCTTAGGGGTTAACGTAAATACATTCTTGCCAATAACCCCGTGAATATCATCACGAAAAAATCCTGCTATTGTCAGTAAAAGTACAACTACTGGCTCTGGGCTTTGATCTATAAGAAGCCATACAATGCATCCAATGAAAGCCAAATAGTTAATTATTCTGTACAAAGTTCGATGATCCTTAAGAGGCTAACATTTAAACTCAGCCGGCGCGTTAGCGATCGGCTGGAGTGTGTTGTTAAAGATTTTATTCCTTAACTTCAATTTCCGATGTAAAACGCCAGTCATATCCATAAGCTTTTTTGCGATATCCATACCCTGTTGTGCAGGGTTTGCGTAAGCAAACAGAACTAATTGATGAAACGCAATTCATATTTTTAGCTTTACCATTTTCTACTAGCCACTTTGCTGCCGCGTGCTGGCTTGGAAATATTTTTAAAACCTCCCCCGACTGTAAATCAATCATACAAACTTCTTTACTTGTTTTAGCTGCGGCAGCTTTAGCTCTTTTTTGTGCATTTGCTTTCGCTTGCTCGGGATTTTTATCTATCCATTCTTGTAATGATGCTCTACGTTTTTCTTTAGCTTTTTGGCTTGTACGCGAACTTATTAGCTTTTCCTGCCAAGCTTTATGTTTTTCTGGGTTTTTCTTGACCCACTTTTTAAGGCTAGCTTTTCGTTTTTCTTGGCATTCAGTGGTTTTTATTGCTTCATGATTTTTTCTTCTAGCTTCTGCATATTCTTTTGGGTTTTCCTCTTTCCACTTTTCCATTCGTGTATGAGACATTTTGCGATATTTTTCAGCACTCATGACTTCTTTTATTCTTTGATTCCGTGCACGAAGTGCTGATGTATTACCTGATTGAAAAGCATTTTTAGATACTTCAAGCATTGGCTTAAATTGTTCAGGATGATTTTTCATATATTCACGTTTCTTTTCGCTTGTTTCAGCAATAGATGGATGTTTAGTTGTTCCGCCTCCACCAGCTACAAGATTGAGACATTTTTCATCTGCTAAAAGGTCTTTATCGACAATTGAAGCTTCAAGCTGTTCTGTTTCCTCAGCAGTTTCACATGCCGCGAGATAATAACGTGCAAATTGATCTTTATTTCTTTTGAATTTGCTTACAAATTTTAGGCCTGATCCTTGATATCGTTTTAATTCAGACCATTTGGGACGATTAGCTTTACCAATATAATATTCGCCGTTTTCCATGTTTATTTGAATATAAACGACTCTATAATAACCATCATTATTATTCCGCTTACGAACAAGTTCACTTGGGGTTAAAACATCAAACCAGCGGTCCTTAATTGCAATACGTTCTTTATTAAAACCTAATCTTGCTAAATTACGTTTTGAATTAGAAGAATTGAGTAGATTGTCATCCCAAGACAATTCAATTGGATTAAACTTCATCCAAATTCTGATGTTTTCATTAATTGTTATTATCATGCTTTGATAATATCTCTAACTAGGTTTTAGGAGACACATTATCCGCTAATGTATTATAGGTTCTAAAAGGTAAAATCGTAGTAAACGACCTTTAATCAATTAGAAATATTGAAATAAAAGTATAGTCAGTGTTTACCCAATGTGTCCACTTTGTATTTTGTATTTGTATGGTGTTTACCCAAATAAACATAACAGACACATACACTAAGAAAATAAGCTGATATTTTCTTAGTGGACAATTGCAGGAGCAAACATCTTAAGGAGAGGGATATGGAAGGGAAAACCCCACCAAAGTTACTCGATTAAGAAGATCAAGGGGGCAGAAAGCTGGGTTCTAGTGTTAAAAATGTAACTGTCCGGTTGAATCCACAGTCGACAAGCGACCTTTGAAGCATTCGTCGCCTAAGTGCCAAAGTTGTCATTCGTGTGTAGAATGTCCAACGCCTCGTTACGAGGTAAAAATCAACTGTTTGTTGTCCTTGTTTAATTTATTGTTATGTTTCAATTAACTGCTCTTTAAGTTTACCTTTTTGATGTAAGTCGACACAAACATCCAATGCCTGATTGATTACACCTTCGTAGCCCTCTTGAATACTTTCTAGCATGCTAACACTAATGATAATTGTATTTTCGATGTGGCTATTTAAAATTTTTTCTGAGCGCGGGTAACGCCCAAAGGCAACATCTAAAGTTTCGTGATTTGGCTCTGCGTAAGCTCCAAACGTACCCGAATAATTAGGATGTGCATACTCAGATAACATATCGTAGTGACGGCTAAATTGACCTTCAAGCTCTTTGTCTACAGACTTTATGCAAGTTAACACATTTGTTTTTTCAGGAAACACTTCGTCTTTTGACCAGCCTAGAATTAAGCTCCGCATTCTTTCACTAAAATGCTTCAAGTCTTTTGTTTTAACAAGGTGAGTTAATTTAGAATTTAAATACCACATAACAGCTAAAGTTTCATAGGCAGATCGAGCTGTGATGACAGCCCCAATAAGTAAACCTGCTTTATACAATGTATATGATGATTCAGCGAGCTCTATGAATCTGTACATTGCAGCTTCACGTAAATAGTCGGCTTCAAAGGTTGGTTTATAAGCTAGATTCTTGGATAAGGGTTTTACAATCGTCCTTCTATGACTTTTCCATACAGAGAGTCCGACCATAGCTTCTTCTATATTTTTATACACCGAACCTTCCTTGAAACATAACGATCTTGGTAAGGGGCCCGACGATAGGAGCATCCCAGCGAGCAGTACGAGCGAACTTGACCTGCTTGTTATGTGCTTTTGCTTTCAGAAACATGAAGATATACCAAGCAGCAAAGGGCGCCGATTGAAATTACAACACAGTAAAGACTAAACTCCGTAAAATCTTCGCCTCTCAGAATTGAACCGAACAACCCTAGAACACCTAGAATTACATGTATCGTCCATAGATATTTCTTCAATTAATACTGCCCTCTTAAATTTTTTTGACGCATAACTTGTTGTTAACGGGAATAGAAATTTCCAGTAATTCTTATACATATAGTGACTATAATTCCCTTGTATCCTTGAAACCAGTGTAAGTCATACACATGATTTACACTATCCAATGGTGATTGGATAAAGGGATGGAGATGCAGCAAATTCCCACAAGCCTTTAAGCTTGAATTACAGGTAACGCACCCATTCCTTTTTTTAACTTCATTCAATGCGAACGGTATCTTGTGCAAAGCTAGGACTTTAGCACGAATAGTTACAAGGATGCATAGAGGTTAATACTATCCAACCTTAAATTGGTGAGAGCCTGAATTAAGGAGAAGATGAGATGTTATTTGCTGGAATTGATATATCTAAAACAACGTTTGACTGCGTCGTGCTAATTGATGGTGATTATCGACATAAGAAAATATCTAATGACTTAATCGGATTTAAAGCATTGTCTAATTGGTTAAAACCACACAAAGCTCCGATTTTATTTTGTATGGAAGCCACTGGGATTTATGGGGTTGCACTAGCAAAATACCTCTACCAAAAGAAAATGCCAATTGTCGTTGTTAACCCGCTCAAAACACACGCATTTTCCAAAATGGAAATGGTTAGAAATAAAACAGACAAATCGGATGCGGCGAGCATATCACGTTACTGTAAACACCTGTTTGACCAAGGAGACTGGGAACAGAAATGTTTTAAACCCAAAGCCATAGGTTTTGAAAGGCTCAATCTCTTAGTGACACGATTAGACCAACTAAACAAAATATCTAATCAAGAAAAGAACCGACTACAGGTAAGTCTCGATAAAGCAACAAGTCGTTCTATAAAAACCATGATCAAATATACCCGCACCCAAATTAATCAAATTGAAAAAGAAATCGAGAAAATGGTCACGCATGAGCCCGAATTACATAAGCAAATCTCATTATTGATTAGCATTGACGGGATTGGGCGTAAAACGGCATGGTCACTCCTTGCTTACCTTGGAGATATTTCACTTTTTAGTCATGCAAGGCAGGTGACGAGCTATGCAGGGTTAAATCCTAAGATCTGCCAGTCTGGTTCAAGTATAAACACCACTAGTTTATCCAAAGTAGGCAATAAACGGCTTAGAAAGGCACTTTATATGCCCGCACTAGTTGCTACACGATACAACCCATTGATGGTTGAATTTTATGAGCGGTTAAAGATGAATGGTAAACCTAAAAAAGTGGCATTATGTGGTGTGATGCGAAAGCTACTTGTTTTGTCTTACGGCGTGTTGAAATCAGGCGTGCCTTTTGACGTGAATTATGCAAAATAATTAGAACAGCTTTATAGCTTGAAATTGAAGACGGTATCTGTAATCAAACAATCAAGCCAAAAGCGGGAATTATGAGTCCAATGGCTTATTTCCCTATGTTAAATAATCTAACTGTCCGCTTTGAGTCGAGAGATGACCTTTGATCGATTCGTCTCTAATGTGCCACAAGCAGTCATTTTAGTTCCTAATAATGTAGTTAAATTATAGGCTGTAAATTTCTACACTTTTAACAGGAATAGGTAGGTTATTAACTAACCATGACAATGTTATCAGTATCCAGTACACTACATATAACGTCAAATCGAGCGTATATCATGGAAGAATACCTTACGAACAGCTCAAATACCCCTGCTAAGTGTTAAGCAATGAGCAGCATCATCCCAAAAGCAGAAATTCAATCTGAACAACTACGTCAGCTGCTTTCTACAAGTATGGCGCCTTTAGTTTCCAGTATATTTCTAGCTATTATTCTTATTTACATCCAGCGCGATGTAATTGATCATGCCGTTGCTTCTTCATGGCTCTTTCTTATTGTCATCATTGTACTTTCACGAGCTGCACTTATGATTGTATGCCAGCGAAGTTTGTTACGAAACAGTGCTTCTAGTCATATATGGCTGATTAGGACCCGTATTGGTATTTCACTTTCCGCGATTACATGGGGAGCAACTAGTTTTCTGTTTTTTCCGGTCAATGATCCTCAGCATCAACTTTTTTTAATATTTATGTTGGCAGGGGTATCCGTTGGCGGTGTCATTGCTTACTCATCCGATCTCGTCAGTGCCATTATGCACTCTACATTTATTTTCGTACCATTGGCAATCCGCTTATTTATCGACAAGGATGGCATCCAGACAGGTACAAGCATGGGAGTGGCGGTAACGATATATCTTCTCTTTATGATAATAAGTTCGAGGCAGATTAATCGCAACGCCTACGAAAACATCCTTTTACGTTTTGAAGCTTCTAAGCGAGAACAAAACCTTCGCATTGCCGCCACCGTCTTTGAATCTCAAGAAGGCATGTTTGTCACAGATACTAAGAATAGTATTCTTCGCGTGAATCGCGCATTTACTCGTATTACAGGTTATAGCGCAGAAGAAGCCATCGGGCAGACACCTAAGCTACTTAGCTCAGGCAATCAAAGTAAAGCCTTCTACGCCGCCATGTGGAAAAGTATTAACAGTATAGGTACATGGGAAGGTGAAATTTGGAATAAGCGTAAAAATGGCGAAGTCTATCCTGAGCATCTGACTATTACGGCAGTGCGAGACGCGAGTGGGATTATATCTAATTACGTTGCCACGCTCACTGACATTACCGTGAGTAAAGCCGCATCCGATAAAATTACAAAACTAGCCTTCTACGACCCGCTCACCCAATTACCTAACCGCCGTCTATTACTCGACAGACTTAATCAAGCTTTGGCTACAAGTCGACGAAGAGGCAAACAGGGTGCACTACTGTTTCTTGACTTAGACCACTTCAAAATTCTGAACGATACGCTCGGTCACTATGTGGGGGATATGTTATTGCAACAAGTAGCCGCTCGCTTAACTGCTTGTGTCAGAGAAGGTGACACAGTAGCCCGTTTAGGTGGTGATGAGTTCGTGGTGCTATTGAAAGACTTAAGTGAGAAAAGTCTTGAAGCTGCTGCTCAAACGCAAAGTGTGGCTGAAAAAATCCTCTTCGCACTCAATCAACCCTACCAATTCAACACGCACACACATCACAGCACTTCCAGCATAGGTGCTACATTATTCAGAGGTCATGAACCTCTGGCAGAGGAGTTATTAAAACAAGCTGATATTGCCATGTATCAATCCAAAGCTGAAGGACGCAATACACTACGTTTCTTTGACCCAATAATGCAGGAAGCCATCACTGTTCGTGCGGACATGGAAAATGAACTACACAAAGCCATTGAACAAAACCAATTCCAATTACATTATCAAATACAGGTGGACAGTAATGGGCAAGCATTAGGGGCTGAAGCATTAATCCGTTGGTTGCATCCAAAGCGCGGCATGATTACACCTTTTAACTTTATTCCTTTAGCCGAAGACACAGGATTGATTTTGCCGATAGGTCAATGGGTACTGGATACCGCTTGCACTCAACTTAAAGCGTGGCAGCGTAACCCGCTAACCCAAGACCTTATACTCGCCGTCAATGTGAGTGCCAAGCAATTCCGTCAAAGCGACTTTGTGGAACAAGTGCTTGCCACGATAGCGCTTCACGATATTAACCCTACAAGACTCAAGCTAGAGCTGACTGAAAGTATGTTGGTGGCTAACATCAACGATATTATTACCAAAATGGATGCGCTCAGTAAAATAGGCATTCACTTCTCATTAGATGACTTTGGTACGGGTTATTCATCACTGCAATATCTGAAAAAGTTACCGCTTAACCAATTGAAGATAGACCAATCATTTGTGCGTGACATTATCGCCGATAGCAGTGACAAAGCCATTGTTCGCACCATCATTACGATGGCACATAGTTTGGGTATTAACGTGATTGCTGAGGGTGTGGAGACGGCTGAACAAAGGCAATACCTGCTAGATAACTGTTGTATGTATCATCAGGGGTATTTATATAGCAAACCTGTGCCAATTGATGAGTTTGAGGCTTTGCTTAAGAAAGGCTGATTGTTAATCGTCTACTAAAGTGAGAAGTTCAGTTTCGATATCGCCCGACTGTCCGTTGTGGGTCGAAAGGCGACCTTTGAATAATCCGTCGCTAACGCGCGAAGTTAATTAACTTGTGATTTCACCCGCCTTACCATTCATGCGACTATTTTTTTCCTCTTATGAGCTTTGTTTAAGCAGTTCAGATCTTAACCACTATTATCTCTCCATATCCTTTTTAATACGGTCATAATCTAGAATAGTTAATGCCTATGCGGCTTTGCCAGTATTAATTATTCAATGACGGTCTTAATTCACTAGTCTCTCTTCGCGTGCTTTCTGAATAGCCTGCTCAAATGTCATGTGCATATCGATATCCCCATCAAGTGTAAGTTTTTCACCATATTTCTTAGGTGATACCTTAGCCATAGTCCATTTACGGGTATCAATGATTAATCTTGCATGGTTAACACTGGCAGCATCAACGATCATTACTGGCTTACCATCAACTATCAATGGTTCACCTTCAATCATCAGCACTTGGCCTACGTTATTGGCTATTTCATTGATATCTTCAAGCATGTAATCGGCTTGTGCCTCGCGTGCGCGTGCGTACATGTTCTGAAAAGTCTTATCTAAACCTATCCAAGTTATAACAGTTGTTCTGTCTGGCATCTTATAACCAGTTGATTTTAATATATTTCCTAATCCATCAGAACTACTAGCCATCGTTTCACAAACGTAATTCATTACAGCTTGTTTATCCCACTCTTTAAGGTTTTTTCTCATTGGTGGTAATGCTATTTTTTTACGTGCAGGAATTTTACGTGTTACCGGTCTTTTCTTCGTGACTGGCTTACGTGTTACTGGTGATTTTTTTGATTGTTCAGCCATTACCAGCTACTTATGCTCTCATCAATAATACGCTCATGATATTGCTCTTCTGTTTCATCAGGTCGTCTATGATGCGCAAACACTCGATTAGTTGGGCTAAGTAGTTTTACTGTTGTGGAAAACGGGTCAAGTTGAGTTAACTGTTCATTATCAATATCTCCATTATCACTGATAGGCAAAGTATGGGTGGCTGTGTTATTGGTTATAGGTTGATGGGCGATAGGAATAGCACCTGAGCCCAAGTAAGAATGGGAGATTCCCGACTTCCTCATCTCCTTCTTATCTCCACTTCTTCTCCCTTTTTTATCTGGTTTGTCTCCACTCATTATTACTGAGGATGACTGTTTACCATATAACGTACCCGTTGCACTCCACTCCTCAGAACTCATCATAATTTCAGGTTTTATAGTTTTGGTTTTCCAGTATGCACTCCCCTCCGTCTGAGATAGTTCAGGCTGTATTAGAAAGTTATGACCAATAAGGTGGCGAGCTAATTGCTGTGCCTTACAATATCGTTTACGGGGGTGAACACCTAGGGTGATACGAATAAGTTTGGCAAGAGCTCCATCATGGGGGACGATATAGTCCTTAGCTTTTCCATTGCCTTTTTTAGCATTAAAGAACCTCAGTACTTCCTTCGGATCATCACCAGAGGTCTCTAACACTATAATTATTGATACTCGTCCGTGTATATTGCCAATACGCACATTGATACAACGTGCGGGTATCCAATCACTAATGGTGCTAGCTGACACTCCTACAGTCCAACTTGCACGCTCTTGATCACTAATTACGACCCTCTGATAAGGCATTGCTTAGCTTTCTACGGCGTTAACTGTATGTTTAACTAACCACGCATCAACGGCCTCAGGATCGTACCTAACTGTTCTACCAATTTTGATATAAGGAATATCAGGTGACCCCGTACTACGTGCCTTAATCATTGTACGTAGAGGCATATTGATACGAGCTGACTCTTGCTCTGTATTATTTAATTTACGTTTAGTAGTCATATCCCACCCCGCTATGATTGATGATAAGGTCATTCATAGCAACGTCAGTGACGCTGGTGGCTTTTAGAGGTATTACGTTTGTTTCACCAATAATTAGCTTATTAGCTACTTCCTGTACTGTATTATTCTGCGTGTTCATTTAGATACCCTCATTTCAAGTGAAGGTAATCTATTATTCACATATCTCGGTACTCTGCATCCTACTAAGTTAGCTTCTGTGTATTTTGTCTCTGAATCTACAGATATAGTCGTATTTCATCGCTGGTATGGCACTTTAATTGTAATTATTCATACTTGTAACTGTTTTACATTGCTCTCCTGTAAGACATTTGCGGCGATAACGCTAGTAATCTTATCAATAACTTCACGTAATGTTTTTTCTTCCGTCACAAAAATAGCCACCTGTTACATCATTCGCTTAATACACATAATGAGACAGCCAACGGATTAGAATATGAAGTCTCATACTCAACAAGGCTTACACCTGAAACCGGTGAACGTGTATGGCTTTCGGGTTGCATGCCCTAGGCTTAGCTCAACTGGTTTATTTGTTCGCGTGTAGTTGTATGACGTTATCTTTTTGGGTAATTCTGGCCTGAATGTAATCAGCAATTTTATTGCTGGCTATGCGTAGTGTGTCATCTTCGGTATGGATATAGCCCGCAGTCACATCACTCGATGCCTTATGATTAGTCAATCTTTTGGTCAATGTATCTGGTAGATAATTAGCCTCTGCGATTGTAGTGAACGTATGCCGGCAGACATGAGCTGAAAATACTACGTTGGATCTTTGAATTACTTTTTTCATTGGTACCCGTGGATCGCTCATGTGGTTGATAAGATTTCTTCCTACAAACACCCACTTATAATCACCTGTTAATGATTGTAATTCTTTAAGGTATTTGATCAGGGGCTCAGGTATTGGAAAAGTTCTGTCGGTTCTATTTTTAGTATCCACTAACTTTAATGTCTTGGCGGTTAAGTCCACATTGCACCATTCGATCTCTAATGTTTCTGTTGAACGAAATCCCATATAGAGTAGGATTAAAAAATACACTTTGGCTTTTTGATTACTTAATGTCGTGACGGCATCGTGCCAATCTTTTAATTGGGTGCTAGGAATGATCACTTCTTTGCGTTTATTTCTATGCCACAATCTTGCCTTACTTAATATGCTGGCGGGGTTGCCATTAATCATCCCTACGGCATCAGCATAGTTAAGTGTAAGTCGCAGCACTCTCATGGTGGTGTTAGCGGTGGTTTTACCTGTTTGACTTATTTTCTTGTGGCGTTTCAAGATCATGTCTTCAGTAATGCTGTTCACTGGTTTATTTAACCAATCATTGAACCCTAGCTTTAACTTATAGCGGTAGTTCTTGACCGTGTATGGTTTCAAGTCGCGCTCTGATAAATACTGCTCAAGTACATCAGAGAGTGTTGTTTGAGCTATGGCCTTTTTTCGCTTTTCTTCTGTTGGATTAATGCCTGAATTAAGTGCCGTTAAAATTTCTTGTGCTTTGAGTCTTGCTTCGGTAACTGATACATCAGGAAATTTACCAATAGTGACATTTTTTAGTTTGCCATCCACACGCTTGGTCACAAGGAAGGATTTATTGCCCGTGCTGCTCACTCGGCAGACCAGCTTGTTAATATCGGTATCCGAATAATCAAGTCGACCTATCTCTGGTAGAGGTAGATCTCTAATTCGTGCTTGTGTGAAATTGAATCGTTTTTCCATTGCTGCATCTCCAGTGTGACTCCAGTGTAACTTTATAGGGTGATTTGGAGTATATTACAGTAATGTGGAGAGTGGAAGTTATCGTTATTAAATCGGCTTCATACCTAGGTATTCTGTGTTAATTAGTTTGTTTTTACGGGTCTTGAAAATATTGACGCGTGTAACTTAAAATCCCTCGGCTTTGCGGCCGTGCCGGTTCGATTCCGGCCCTAGGTACCAATAGATTCGGGCGCTTACGTAAGTAAGCGCCTTTTTTATTTAAGCCGCCTGTACCGTATTTGTACCGTGAGAACCATTTCCCACTAATACGTTTCCTGCGTATTGCGCCAAATGTTCCGGCGCGAGATGAGCATACTTCTCTACCATAGCTAAGGTTTTCCACCCGCCCAATTCTTTGAGCACATAAAGCGGTGTCCCATTTTGTACATGCCATGAAGCCCATGTGTGCCTCAAGTCATGCCAGCGAAAGTTTTCGATCCCCGCTTTTGACAATGCCTCACGCCAATCACGGTTATTCGGATCCATCACTGGTTTACCGTTTCGGGTAAAAACATAGATCGGATCACGACCTATCAATGATGTTAATACTTCAACAGCATCATCATTAAGTGGCACACTGATCGCTTCATCAGCTTTGGCATCTTCTGGATGGATCCAAGCTGCTTTCCTGACGAGATCAATCTGATCCCATTTTAGCAATTTCACATTGCTTTGCCTTAACCCCGTAGCAACAGAAAACTGAACCATCGGTGTTAAATACTCTGGCAAGAAAGTCAGCAAGTGCAGATAATCAGCAGGTCTTAACCATCTCACCCGCTTCTTTTTCTCTTGAAAGCGTTGTATGTAGGGTGTCTTAATTAACCATTCCCACTTAACAGCGCTTCTCAGTACTGCACTAATAACAGCAATATAACGATTAGCTGTTCCACCACTGGTTTCTTCATACTTTAGGCCAATGATTTCTTCAATCAGTCTTTGACTGATATCAACCAATTGCTTACCGCCCAAATAGGGTTGAAACCATTCCAGCTTCTGAAGGTTATGACTATAATTTGCTTCACCTTCTTTAGCCTTGATCCACTTAAAGGCCGCATCATCCCATGTCTTACTGCTTTCTATCCCCAGTCTCGATGCTTCCCAAGCTGATTGCCTTAGCTTGTCATGATACTCCTGCGCCTCACGTTTTACCGTTGTCTTAGCAGAGCGCTTAATGCGCTTTCCATCTGGTGTGGTGAAGTCGATCCACCACGTCTTTTCGCGTTTGAAGAGTGACATAAAATGCCTCCTGTTGTTTGTTCACTCAACAACGATCGCCGAGGCTGAGGATATAATGAGCGGATCCATTGAGCAAGATCTTCTTCAATAAATATCCAGCACTTGCCAGGCTTAGCAGCAGGCAAGGTCCCTTGTTTTGCTAAACGTCGGACGGTTTCGGTATTCATATGAAGAAGTGCAGCAGCTTGTTCGAGATTCAGTGTAGTAACCATAATGAATCTCCTAAGCGCTGTTGGGGACAACGAGGAGTGGTGATCGGAGGGTAATGTGGCGTACGAGGTGGGTAGACGTTACTCTGCTTAGAGGGTGGTGGCCATATTAAGCTTGGAATAGCGTAATCAGCGTCTTGCTCAAGCTGTGTCTCAGTTTGAGTCGCATACTGCTTAGATAAATGTGCAAGTACAAGGTTAGCGTTCAAGGCTATACTTTGTACCGTGATGATTAATGAGAACATCGTCGGTTTTCCTTATTATTATTATCGGCGATTCATTCGCCGTAGGTATATAATACACATTAGTTTCAATATATCTATATAAATCAACCGCTTATTGACTTTTGAGAAACTTTATGTTATAATATGTTTTTCATGGACCTACCTTAAAGCCATACTACATAAGGCTTTAGCCCCTTTCTGGTCATTTTTCCTGTTGTTCAATTATTTTTGTAGCTTCAAGCGGGGCGTCCCGACGCTGCGCAAACAAGTTGTTGCATCGCAACGTTTTGTTTGTAGCCCCGCTTCTGTGCTGCGTTTAAGGTGTATGTGCTTGGGTTGGGTATGACTGTTTTTTGCTCTTTTGTTTGGTTAAAAACTCAGGGTGTTTAGCCTCGGTCTTTCTGACTGACTCGATAGAACTTGGTGTAGCTTGAATGGTCAGGTTTCGGCTACTTCTACGTCTATTGCCATAACGCAAAACACTATCAACAGATTGATGACCCATGATAGCCGCTACTTCGGTCTTGCTTCGTCCAGAGGCCTTCAAATCACTGCCCATCTGATGTCGATAGCTATACAAGGTTATTTGGTGTGTGCGGCGCGGCCAGAGCCGTTTGGTGGCTGTGGCTAAGCGATGTTGCAGCCGACTTTGTAATTGAGCTTCTGATAGCCCTTGGGTGTGTTTGTACTCGTGTAGGGTGATAATAGCTCCAGCTACTACGTTATAGTCAGTAGGCGACAGGATAAGTGTTCTATCCATACCCCTAAGGCCATCTTCTGTTTTCTTGGCACCTGTAATCAAAATCTGATGGTTAGGTTGTAATTGTAAGGTCATCATTTCAATAGGACGGCAACCTACGATCCGAGCTATTTCAATCATGGCGACTAAGCACTTATCGCCTTTATGAGTAAGATGTCTTTTTAATAAGATATGATCCTCTTTTTCAACGTGCTTACGCCGTTGTTGTTTGGGCTTCTTTAGTGCTTTGATAGCATCACTCGCATCCACAGCCGTAATAGGATTCACGACCTTTTCAATCGCCTTGGCTGTTTTTTTAAAGCCCGCCTCTAATTGTTGGACAACTAAAGCACGACGTAACCGTCGCCAGTAGTCAGGACGGTGGTCTGGTGCACAGGCAAGTAAGGCTTGCCTGATATTCTTTTCGGTTGGATTGATGCCGTTGTCTATTAGGCCTGTCTTTAAGAAGTGGTTTGCTAAGCTCAGGTAGCTTTTTTTAGTTTGCTCTTTCATGGGCTGTTGCCTGTGTTGAATACGATGGCAACAAGCTTATGATAGGGGGCTTATTTGATTTATGGGCTACTTCACAAACAGCAAAATAGAGGGCTTTTTAATATAGATGGCTATGGGGTTCTTCGCACACTTCGCTACGCTACGGTGCTTCGTCGATAAATCGAACACCCCCACATACTTCCCCATTAACACAAGGTGTTAATGCTACAAAAATTATCAGCATCAACTTGCGTTAATGCGACAATTATTTGTATAGGGAAGTATGGGATGACAAACAGAGTAATTGGTCTCTTTGGTGCCAGTAACGGTCATTCGCTTAACGCCGCAAACACCGAAGGCAAAACCAGAGCGGAGCGACGGTTTTGACATCCGTGTGATTTGCTTTGTTATAGGCCATAGTTGGAGTTACATTTTAAACATGAATAATAGACACCCTTTGAATAAACCCTCTCATATTCATCGATATCTTGGTTTTCTCGTTATTGTAGCCGAATAATTTTTTTATCAGAATCCCAACAGATTTGGCAAAAATGTTCATTACCTTTCACATACATGCCACCTACAAACTCTAAGTCATTTTCATTTGAAATAGATTGCTTAAGTTCTGCTAATTCTGTTTTCAATTGGACTATTTCTTCTCTAAGCTCCAGCTCAGATTCTTGCATGCGAACCAATCGTATCTCTAGCTCTACAGTTGCTCCTTTTTGGGCAAGCTCAACCAGTTCTTTTGTTGTGCTAAGTATTGACATGGCGACTCCTGATTTGCCTATAACGCTTCAAGAACCGATGCGGCTTGCCGCATCCGCGTTACTTGACTTGTTAGTTTGCTCTTGTACTGTGCTTTCTGCTTTTTCGTCAAGCTCAAGCGTAGAATAACCATACTGGGCAGCTTGAAATAGTGAGAATAGTACGGCGATGAATCCAAGAGTTTTAACTATTGGCCGCTCAAGGAAGGTATTAACTCTATTACCCCAATTTTTATTATGAACGTTAACTTTGTTTCTTTGTAAGAGGTAATACATATGTTGAAACCAATAAACTTTTGACATTGTGGACTTGTGTAACTTTACGTATTCTTTGGCAGCGAATGCATCAACCTCCTCCTTGCCAGTTAGGTTATCTCGATGCTCACCATTATTTAGTTTCATAAAGCTAGCCATTCTTGGATGTTCCACGCAATCTTTGCCATAGACAGACAATATTAACGAGGACAAATTGAACTTCCTAGAATCAGGAATTCTTTTGCCATCTTCGCCAGAAAGAACTTTGTAGCGATGAATTAAAGCTTCAAATCCGTAGTTGATATTGGACATATTCCAGTGTAACCAAAACCCACCATCATTATCAGACAGAAACAAGAAAAATTGGGCTAACATCTCTTTTTCCAAATCATCATAATGCTCATCGATTTCCTCACGAGGGATCTGTTTAATTTCCGCGACCAAGTGAATAGAAAAGCTATGCATCGTGGAGCTACCAACGTGAAGTACAGCAATAGAGGTTATTCTTGGAGAGTAGTTTTCATTGTTATCATTTAGGTTTTGACACGAGTAGTGAACAATAAACAAACTCTGCTCATTTTCCCGTAACTTCTTCAAAGTCTCTTTAGTGCTCAATTAATACTCCATGTTTTAATTGCAAACTAACGCCTTTGTAACGGGCAGACAAACCAAAGGTTTGGCTGTCCAGCCACAAAGTGGCGTTCGTTGACAAACTTGTTATGATTTTCTTCGGCGTGATATCAATATATTTTTACCAATAGCGATTAAGAACGACGCGACAATTGACGCAACAATCCCTAAACCAAAACCAAACCAACGTTCTTTGCTTGTATTTTCTGATGCCCTAGACTCCTGTTCGGAAAATAATGCTACGACTGTTGCTTTATCTGCTTTTACTAAAGGCTCCAGTCTTGCTTTCTCATGTTCTAGTTGCTGAATTCTCTGCTCATTTAGTGCAGTTGTTTCTTTTTGAGATTGGACAAAAGTAAGTAAGGTTTTTAGACTATCCTCGGTAACATCCAATTGTTCTAATTGCTCCTTAAAATCTGAGCTTACAGGTTGAACCTTATACGAAGAATCAATATATGTACTTAACTGATTTACAGCAAAAGCAGAAGCTAAACCAATCACAAGCGAAATTAACACAGTAAATAATGGTGACTTAATATATGAATGCAACCAAAGCTTCGCAGCTGACTCAACTGCAGGGCTTGTGAAAGATGAAAATAAATTTTCTACTTTTAATAATTCACATTTAGGGCAAGAAACCTGCATATTCTCTAGACTTTCCGGCTTTCCAGTAGCATATGAATACATCGCAGTTCTATCGTTAACAGCACTTCCGCACTTATAGCATTTGTACTCTGCCGCTTCTAAAGCTTTATCTCTAAAATCCAAACTAACTCCATATATACGAAAACTCATAACGCCGCGCTCACCGGCAATTTTTAGGCGCAGCGTAAAATTGTCCGAGTGCAGCGCTTTGTTAGAGCTTAGAACCATCTCAGGCTGGCCAAGATCTCAGTTTGATAATGCTCAGCCACCTCTTCAAATCTTTCATATTGACCTCCAAACATTCCTGCTTTTATAGGTCCCCAGTTGTTTTTATACTGAGCCGCTTCATTTCTCAATTTTTGAAATGGAGATGTTCCATGCCTGCGATTTTTCCAACCAAATCTACCTATTGGCCCCCAAACATAGCTATCTTCTTGCTTCTTGAGGTCAGCTACAACTAATGCGAAAAGAATTTCAAATTCATCAAAGACATCCTCATACCCCTTGCCAAGGAAAAGCATGTCGTCCAGTTCTGGTTGAACTAACTTATAAAGATATTCACTTAAAGGCGTGTGTTTCCGTTCGTGATCAGGAATTCTTTTAAAAACATCCACTAGATCTCCTGCGGCACTAGCTACCTTTAGAGCAAAAAATGACCCGCTATCGTCATATTCAGATGAGCCCAATTTTGTATAAAAAATAGAGGCTAAACTTTTATAGTTTTTCCCCTCTAAAGCCGCAATTCCAGCATGGTAAGTCATTAATAGAAGTGGATACCATCTTAGGTTGACCCACACCACCAAACCTCCACGGCTCTCTAACAGGCGGTCGCATGATCTTGAAACAATCTTTGTCAGGGAGCCCAATTGGTTATCGTTTGCCCAGTGGGACAAACAAGCCACTATCATGGACAAGTCTTTTGAATGAAGCTCATAGGATGATATCCGTTCTAAAAACTCTTCATCTGAGAATTGACCACTAGTTGCAAAGCTATCTTCACTAGTGGCAGATAAAAACCTGCGCACCTCTTCGATCGAAAAGTCATGAAGTTTAATTTGCGAATTATTCGAAGAGATTAGTTCTTTTATGTATTCCACTTTCTCTTCAGTAGTTTTTGAAGTCCTAACCTCATCAACATATGGAATTGTAATTAATTCATCTGTATCTTTCGTTTCATCATCTTCAGCAGTTTCATTAATCGGTACTGAAATTATAAAATCGCCATCACCGTCAAACTGACCGTAATGCGGCGTTTGTTCAGAGTTTATGTCATTGGCTACTTTTGAATAAACGTATGCCATTAAACCACTGGCCGTGATAACTCCATATTCGTTTGCAGCTTTACCTCGAATTCCTTCAATAAAATGGCCTGTAAATACCGAATGATTAGGTAAAGGACCACCTGCATCCGAAACAACCTCATTAGCCTTTCCTGCTGTAATTACCTGCCTCGAAAATCTTTGATACATATCTCTTAGAAACCTACTGCTTCCCGGCCGTAAATCCCTATGAACTGCGAGCCCACCATAGCAAGCGTCCATGACGAATAAGATATGCTTGGCGCGAACTAATTCTGCGTTTCTAGTTAATTCATCCCAGCGAATGAATGTAGAATAGTCATTCATATCAGCGTCATAGGGTACTAGATACCCAACTTCGCCTTTTACACCGGATCTTGTATGGCCGTGACCAGCAAAGAATACAAATAAACGATCATCCACTTTAACGTCGTCATTTGAGAACCGTAGAAATGATTTGAGTATGTTGGATTTTGTTGCATCTTGGTCTGCAAGGTATATGACATTTTCTGCTTCGAAGCCAAGTTCCTCTACGAGAATTTCTCTAACATCATGAGCATCACTTACTGCGTAACCTAAAGGCGAAGCATTCTTATATTGGTTTATACCAATAACTAACGCTCTACTTGTCTCATACCTTTGTTGAAGTATAAATTTTAAATCACGCACTGAGTTTAATCCTTGTCTGCTCTAACGCCCAGCTCAGTGGAAAATTGGAGCGCAGCGTAAATTTTTCCGCTGCAGCTGTTTGTTAGGTGATTTACACATGAAAGCTGAATGCAGGCAAACCATGCTCAACATCCCTCGCAACCCATCGATCAAAGCTAACTACATGACTATTAATTGCACATACTTTAGCTATGTACTCATCTATCCAATTTAATGTGTCCGCAATAACTTGTGCGCATTCTGCCTTGCTCTTATTTGAAAAATTTGATCCCGACAACTTGCCTTCGTGCACAATATCATTTCTCATATTTTTATAATCTGAACCCAGCTGAGCTATACCATATCTAGCACTAGCCTGCTGCATGCCTTGGAAGTAGTGCATACTACTTCCTGCCACCTGCATTTCACACTGTTTCACAATATCCATCTGAACCCCAACATCAAGGAACATATCTTCCAGCGTGAAACAGGTTAGTCCAGAAATCCAATGCGCAAGAAATAGACCCATTCGTCTACTAGAAAATGAAGAAAACAAGCTGGTGGAACCAGAAGAGAAAAGAGTGTTTAAATCGCAAGACAGTTTAATGCTAGGGAGTCCATCTATGGCTCTAGCTCGAATAAATTTGTCACCAAGCTGGATGAATGATATTTCAGACTGAGGTGTTGAGCGTACAGGTGTTACACATTTAGAAGTAAGGAATGAAAGCACCAAACATATTCTGATTAAGTCGTCTATTGCGTCACTAAAATCGGAGTCAGAACTTTTAGGCGTGATAAATTCGTTGTACGCGTAGAAGGTTGTAGCACACTGTCCAGATTCCATTTTTGAAATCATATCATTGTAATTCTGGTGCCGTCCAAATACCCACGTCCCAGCCCTAGTAGGAACTTCGAAGGTGAGGTCATCTGTTAGTAGGTCTGCTATCCATAATTCTATCATTGAGAAACCTCTATTCACCTAACTTGTTGTTAACGGGAAAAGAAATTCCCAGTAATTCTTATACATATAGTGACTATAATTCCCTCTAATTAAATAATCAAGCCAAAAGCGGGAATTACGGTCTGCATGTATATCCCCCTCTCTTTCAGAGTATATATCACTTAGTCCAATAGATTGAGACGCAATGTCCGCTGTGGGTCGACAACAGCCACACGGCAAACGTCTGTTTGGGGGCGAAAGCTGACCATGCAATTAAATTTTAAGCGTAAAACGCTGTAGACAGATATGTTTTGTGAGCAAAGGAAATATGTTCCAAATTTGTACCGTATTTGTACCGTGCACAGTACAAACAGGGCAGTTTAAGGCAGGTTTTGATAGTTGGCGAACGTTGTAAGTGTTTGATATTTATAGGAACTATGTTTTCGGTTCCCGACTTAAAATCCCTCGGTTTTGCGGCCGTGCCGGTTCGATTCCGACTCTCGGTACCAATATTTAAGATAAGTCATTATAACAGTGACTTAATGCAAAACGATGCTATAACAATTCTAATAGTGTGACACCAAGTGGTTACACTTTGGAGTCGTAATGGCAA
>TARA_R110002153_G_scaffold18021_5_pt1 | contig 145546 bp, 127 predicted proteins | sample TARA_R110002153 | Tara Oceans TARA_R110002153 (sample SAMEA4398193) | marine metagenome | biome: Polar Biome; feature: [SRF] surface water layer (ENVO:00010504); material: water (ENVO:00002006), including particulate matter (ENVO:01000060) such as... | depth 5 m | reverse complement strand
ATATAAATCAAAGAGTTAACTGATTATTCAGTTAGCTCTTTTTTTTTCTTACAGTTATGGCTTTGGGACATTTTCGTGAGCCATCTTCATCCGCGCAGACCTTATTATCGGCCACAATAACGTTTTGTGATTCTGCTGCTGAATAATGGTCGTGATATTTTTTGTTTTGTGTCCTAATAGCTCTTGTCTATCTTCAAAGCTTACTTCAGTTGCTCGCAACCTGTTCTCAAAAGTATGTTTTATATCATGCACTCGTACATGTCGAAGATCTGCTTTACTACGCGCTGCCTTCCAGCCTGAGTTATTAATTTTCGTTACAACCACGATAGGTAAAGACAAAATCCCCGTGCTAATCACAAACAGATTCTATTGCAGCCTGTGTTTCTCGATTTAAGACAAGCGCTCGGTCAATGCCGTTTTTAGTTAATCACGCAGGGGAAATAAACATCGATTGCTCTGTACCAATAATCTTATATTCCATATCCCAGCTAAGTTCTTGTGAATCTGTAGATAAAAAGCTTGGTGAGATTATTAATATTAGCTCCTTGGAAACATTAATTAATATATCAGTACAGATAGGTATTAGATGAGATGAAAGAGATTGTATGCGTAGCTTATATTGTGGAAACCGAGAAGGTTATTTCAAGACTAAAAGGTAATAGCAACGTCATATATTGGTGGAACACTTTTTTATTAAAGTGTTCCCGTAATTTTTTTGTAAGATGGTGAAGTGTTAACGATGTCTTCAGATATGGCTCGTTCCGGCTTATGACGAATGAAGTATGCTAAAGCAATTAAAAAGGTCAGACATTCACCTATAGGTAGAGCAATAACAAATCGATTATCGTTAAATAACATAAATAAGACTACTAATAGAGAGGCTGGAAATATAAGGCTACGACACAACGAAACGATCCCAGATTGGAATGGTAAGTGAATAGCAGTGAGGTAGCCTGAAATAACCATATTGGCACCAGCAAATATAAATACGGGCCACACGTAATAAACAAATTCAATTGCCATCGTTACGGTTGCCTTGGCACTTTGATCATCTAGGAACATGTAGATGAGTGATTCGTTAAAGGTTAACAAAATGATAATCGTTATTATGCTTACTAAGCTACTCATTAAAAAAGTAATCTTTAAGAACTGTTTTAATCTATGTACATTTCGAGCCCCAAAGTTTTGACTTATCATCACTTGTGCAGTGTCGGCAATTGAGAAATAAACCATAAAGCCAATCATCAACAGATAGTTTAATACCGTGATGGCCGCAACACCTTCCACGCCGGCACGGGAAATTAACATCAAATTGAGAATAATGGCAATAACTCCGCCAGAAATTTCATTGATGAACTCTGATAAGCCATTATAGGCTGCTTGAAAAACTTCCGACCAGTCCCTTTGTTTTGCTGAGAAATGCAGCTTGCGCTTACTGCTAATAAAATATATTAATAGTGTTAACAGCGGCAATAACTGCGAAAGGCCGGTAGCCCAGGCTGCACCACTTAGTCCCCAGTCGAATACCGCTATGAACAGATAATCGAGCGCAATGTTAAGTGCTGAACCAATGACTAGAGCTGTAGCTGCTAATGAGGGAAACCCGTCCAGTCTGATGAAGAAATAAAGTACAATTGTTATTAGTTGTGCCAACAAAAAAGGCATAATTACACGATAGTATTCACTCATTAATGCAGCCAGCGCTTCATCAGCTCCGAGTAATCGAAATAACGAGAGTTCTAACAACAGCGCTATTGTAATAATGGAAATAGCATAAATAGCGACGGCGATAAGGGTTTTACTGAATACCGCCGAAGCAGCCGTCTCATTTTTTTCTCCCAGGTATTTACCTGCTCTTACTGAGCCGCCAATTGACAACATTAGACCAACACCAAAAAGCACAGAGAGTATTGGAATGATCAGGTTGACAGCAGCCAATGCTGGTACGCCGATATAATTACCAATAAAGATACCATCGATAATAGAGGCCGAACTCATCGCCAAAAGACCTATCATGGATGGCAGTAAATACTTTAAAAATGTACTGAAGATAGGCCCATCTAAAGCACTGTTTTTCTGATTATCTGTGGTTTTCATAACTAACTCAAATTGATGACGAATGCTAAATTGGGGGAGAGGGGAGGCAAATCTTAGTAGTGAATACCATAGAATGCAAACAATAGTAGATTTCATCCTAAATGTTCTCGATCACAGCACAATAGAGGTTTAGAGGTCAAGCTAACGTCTCCACGCTTAACACTTTCCAGCTAGGTTGGCAGTTAAGTACCAGTGCATATCTGTAGTGGTCTAATAAAAGTAAACAAATACGAGGTATTTCGGGTGCTGGCGAGACAGCCGTTTCACGCTGGAAAAAGCAATATTTGGCTGAAGTAGATGGCCATACACCAAATTGTCAAGATACTTGATTGATCGCCGCACTACATAGAACGATGCGATAGCGAGTAAGTCGTACGGCGACAGCATGACACGAAGAGCGGGTTTATCGATGATTGGCATGGAAAAGAGACAGCGTTGTACTTGTGCCCATCGTCCGGCCATGCACGCTGTAATGTCGAAAAGCGACGGGGCAGGATGTATGTGGGTTAGAAAACGTCTTCACGATAACGTCCCTGTAGTTTGAGAGTCTGAACATCCAAGCCCACGGGAGCAAGGATTTCATTGAGTGCCTGTAGGATGTTAGCCGCCATGCCCCCATCACCCCAGTCAGCCATAACCGAGTCCCATTTTATCTGTAACGATTTAATGATTAAGGATACTCATTTTCGGATTATCATATTGACTAAAAGTCCTCTTTGTTAAGGAAATATCTATCAAGTCTTAGATAATAAAAAGCCTGCTTATTTTTCCAGTTATCATGATACAAAAACAAGTGTCCAATAACATGTAACTAATGACGCTCCAGACATACGGCGTTGCCGGTCAACTTCCGGTAGGGATAGGTAGTTACTGATATGCGCGTCATGCCCAGCATTAATTCAGGAATGTAATTTTTGACAGGCTTATCACCTTTCCTTGCATGGCATTCGTCATGGTTGACCAATCAACAGACAGGTCATCATTTGTTGGCAAGCTATCAAGCTCCGCATTCAAGGCATAAACGGTGATTGTGTACTCGTGTTGCTGGCCAGACGGGGAACAGGGAGGTGTGTAACCTGTATGTCGTCCGTCTTTATCTGAGCCTTCAGTTCCAATTGAAAGGGGATTGCCGCGTTCAATACCTGTCGTCTTGACGGGAATGTTCCATAAAAGCCAGTATTGGCTAGGGGCATCGGTGCCTTCTGATTTTCCACGCGGATAGTGGTGCATGATAAGTGCCAGACTTTTGGTGCCCTCGGGTATTGATGTCCAGATTATAGGAGGAGAAGCCCCATCACCACCATCACGTGTACATCTGAGATCAGCGGGCAGTGTGCCGCCATTTTCAAACGCAGGACTTGTCAATGTGAAGTTCTCTTGTGCCTGTCCTATACCTACCAACGACATGGATATGAAGACAGCCGAACATGCCAATGTTATCCAGCGATTCATCTGCAATACTCTCCAGTTTTGATCGCTCCATTATCTGTGACAGTCTGTGTTTCGAACGCATAACAACCTGCTTGGCCCGTTGGTGTGTAGCGCATATAGTAGGCTTGGCCTTGATAGGTGTAGTCCATGCTGCGAGTGCCGGATGCATCTTGAGTAAAAATCAGGTTTTGAACGCCACCACGAGGCGGTTTTCCGGCCTCTCGGCCTCTTCCTCCGTCAGCAGGCGATAATGGTGGTACACGCGGCAAGCTGCGTGCATTTTCGACATTACCCATCAAGCACTGGACTATGTAGGGTGCTTCTTGCGAGGTATGATAGCGGTATCCGAATGTATCATCCAGCTGCCCGTTGCATACATCCAATACACCGACAGCAATCGGTGTTCCGTCCGGATTGTTATCGCCGTAAATTGGAAAGCCGTCAAAGGCCCAACCAATAATGGCATCATCCCCAGCGTTCGCCATTTGCTCGATCATGCATGTTGGTTTGACGTGATAGTGATAGTCATCATCTCGTCCAGCATGGCCACCGCAGACATCAAGCTGCTGGGTTAAAAGTGTGTCGTGTTGAGACTGGTGATGGTAAAGGTCTTTTTCAGACATCTCTCCGCCCCCTGTGTAGTCATATATGGGCACACCATTGACTGCCACACCAAGTGCCGCATCGCGTGTGAGTGGCGACGTTCCGAGGGAGGGTTTTAAAGGGAGCGGCGCTGTATAATCGGCTGGCACGGGAAGTTGTTCATTCGTACCTACAATGCCCGTCATCAACTCATGATCAGGATAGGTATCCGAAGTAATTAATGCCTGACTTTCTGAGCAGGTCACCGTGACCTCTTTGCTAAATCCAGCGTCGTTTACAGATGCTGTAACTGCTGCACAATGATCATTATCATCATGTGCTGCAACAGGTGTCGTAAACAGCGTCATAGCGCCGATCAATAATGCTGGAATGCGAAGGGTCAAGCAGAGTGCTTGAAGCGTGTCCAATGACATTGTGTTTTTCTCCTTTCGTGATGGATATGATAAGGCTGCGACGTTTACACTCTTGTGCACCTTATTCAACGACCAATCGACACAATATGGTGTTGTCAGTTTCTAGATCCGCTCCCCAGATAAACTGAGCGTTGTTGTCCCAAGAGATACGATCATAGCCATCTTTAGGACGCACTGATCGTTCGCTGTGTTCTGTGGCTGACTGCCAGCCCGATGCGTCGAAGTCAATCGTATTCCAATCCGCAGGTTCTTCAGTAACTTCAAATTTGCAGGCACCTTGACCAGCGATAGGATTGCTTTCTTCCGCGCAAGATTTACTAACAGGGGCATGATGCGTCACCATGCATTTCCATCCATCGTTTGTTACGGCGACTGTCTTTCCATTTGCATCTTTGATTTGTAGAATAACGCCACCATCGCCCATCTGCTGCTTACGGGTGCCTATATATTCTAGTCCAGTGTCGTTTTCCTTGAAGTCCTTGGCCGTCAGTCCAAGCACAAAGGGACGCTTTGCTGTAAATGAAAAACTTTCAGCGTTGAATGACCGTTCAGTTGTTATTGAGACGCTGTCCTCGGCAACTTGTTCGCCATTTACGCTGAGTGAAAACCAGTTGTCAGCCCATACATCAGCGGTATATGTCTCAGCTGAAACCGCCTGAACGAATAAGAAAAAAATTGGGGTAGCGAGGTATGAAATTTTTATCATTTTTATCTCCATGGTCGATGTGGAATGTCAGAGGTGAGAATAACATTTAAATGTGCAAAAATTGAGGATCTTCCTTGCTTTTAGATTGATAATTTAATTACCGGAAATTACAGTCCTTACGTGTATAAAAATTACAGGAGATTTCTATTCCTTTCCTTCTTAAGTACAGTTATGAGCCAAAACTTAAACAAAGAAGTATGGATTTGGATAAATAAGAATTAGCAGAAGTAAATAGTGAAATTGAACTAGAAAATACAATGCATAAACGTTCAGTGATTATTATTGAGGCTACTTTTTTTGGTGTTGTTGCCTTAGTTTTTACGGCGATGTTACTTGGCGAAATAGTGTTAGTTAAAACAATATTAACCTCTAGTCTAGCTTTAGGTACGAATTTTGATAAAAAAGCAGATCTAAAATAAATCGAAAGACTCATAATAAGAAACGATGGTATTCAGTTTCTTAAAAAGAATAATGACTGCCTTTGGCACGTTAGCGATGGATTGTTAAAAGTCAGATTGCGACCCACTGCGGACATTCCCCCCCCCCGAAAGCGTATCTGCCTGACCATTTTTTTGAACACTATCGAGGCTATCTGATCGTTAATTACTGACCGAATAGCAGCTTGAAATATCCGGCCATTGTTCGGTCTTGATGGTCGTGTAATACTTCCAGAATTGATTGTCGATGGCCTGCAAACTGGCGGGGGTGTCTTCGAGACGGTATCTTGCCAATTGTGACGGGCCGCCGTTATAAGCCGCATAGGTTGCTTTTATCAAATTGTCATCACCGCCGGGCTGTTCGTGCTCGCCACGCCGAATCGCATAATCAACCATGTAATGGGTCAGAATTTCGATGCCGGCGTTCACATTGTAGTCGACTTCATCAACAAGGCGGTCAATATCGTAGACCTTGCGCCAGACTCGACCGTTGATCTGCATCATGCCCACTGCGCCACCGGGAGAACGTAATACTTGGGGCTCACCACTCGAATCTACGAGCTGGCGCCAGCAGGATTCTTTCCATGCTGTGGCACGAACTAGGGGGGCGAGTCGTTCTACCACCCTGTCCGGCATGCTATCGTTCTTGGTCAACCATGCACTGGTCTGTTCTTCGAGCAAACTGGCGACCAGCTCAAGGTAGTCATTCAGGTTCTCTTGTTGTGGTACTAACCCCTTTAAAGCCAGGGCCGGGGAGATGCTGTCGGCATAAGCGAGTGGCAACAGCCAAGCTCCTACCCAGCCAAAACTACTACCGATTTTTTGCGTCAAGTCTGCGGTGGTCAATATGGCCTCATTTCTGGTATCAAATCCAAACAAGTCGCGAAACTTCGGATCTACCTCTAAGGGCAATGGGGTAAAACTCGGAGGCACCTTTTCGGCCAGCAACAAGCGGGCAAGCCTGCGCAGCCCGTCACGATGGATTTTCAAACCATATTCAGGCCCGAGTGTGTCAAGTGCCTGTAGCGCGTCACCACCTGCTATAAAAGCGGCAAGCCGGTAATCAACTTCCAAACCTGATGTTTCCAGACCTTCAAGTTCTATCATGAGTGGCCGCAACCTGTCCCATGTCGACAGGAAAAGATCCCGAACCGGATCAGACGCAGGATCATCAACCGTCAGCGCCTCGGCAATGGCGTATCGCGCGTCAAGCAGGGTGCCTAGTAATTCAATACGTAAGGCATGGGAATGTGTTGAGTAGGATAGCGCCGAAATGATGGTAGTTAGAAAGCCGTCTAACTCATCTTCAAGCGTTTGCCATTGAGTCATCTCGCTTTCATCCAAAGTTGGCTCAGGTACTTGATCGACTGGTTCAGGTGCGCGAACCTGGAAAGCCAGTCAGGCCCTGATGCCTGTTTCTTCCGTTTGGAGGCGGGTAATGTGGGTTCGCTGAACCAGAGACGGCACACCACCTTGCGCACTCCCCGAACCCAACCATTGTTCGAGCAATTCATCAAGGCTGTTCAATGTCCCAGTTAGGTCAATTTGTACCCTCTTTATGCGCGGTAGCACTAGCGTATCTGCAATGAACTGAACGGGTTTACTCAAAATACTATCTGGTCGCGATAATTCGATCGAATCAGGCACAAACTCTATGGCCTGTCCCGATGGCATAATCTGAGGAGTCAGTTTCAATCTAAGATGGCCTTGCCACGGTTTCGGCCCTCTGCAAGCACCAAGTATGTAGGCACCATTCGTGGCGGTCAATGTCATCTCAACAGACAGTTGGGCACCTTCGGTCACCACCATCATATCGGACAACTCAACTCGGTTGCATGGGTCGTTGATAATTGTGCTCCGGCCATTCTCATCAAATTCAAGGACGCGACTGATCGCGGTCTGCAGATGAGAAGTTTCAGCCAACAAGGGGATTTCAACTTCGCCCGCAGCTAGCGCGTTTGAACTGTACAAGACGAAAACCAACCATCCAATATGTTTCATTCGATGTTCCAATGGTTAAAAGTGAGATGATTTAAGGGGAAGAGCCCAAAGCAGACAGATATAACTTAGGTTTGAAAACATCAATTAAATGTATGTATACAAGATAACAGTTGGAAAATTAATCTGGATCCTAAAGAAACTACCATTCGCGATGCTTTATTTTCTGCTTTCATTATCAAACATTTTGGCTGAGAAAGAAATTAAGCTTCTTTAAATCATGATTTATTTTCAATTTTAATTTGGCTATCAACACTAATTTTTTGCGAACGATAGTTTTCTAATGCGACTATGATAGGTTCATCTCTACTATAAATATCTGGCCTGAAAACAATCTGGTCTTTATCATCTTTAAATGCTGTGAAATATACAATCAAAACAGTCAGCGGCTTTTTTAAATAGAGCGTTTGTGTTTGATTGCCTTGCAATGCATTGTTTAAGTCATTAACTAAATTTGACTGATTATCATTATTCAATATCCATTCTGCTAATACTGATGGCTCAGAAAGACGAATACAGCCTGAGCTAAAACTGCGTTCTTTTTTTAAAAATAAAGAATGGTCAGGCGTATCGTGAAGATACACAGAATGGGGGTTAGGTAACATGAATTTTATGGTTCCTAATGCGTTCATTGGTCCCGGTTTTTGCCTCAAGAAATAATCGAAATTTCGAGAAGAGACGTTTGCCCAATTGAAGTTAGAGACAGGTTCGAAGACATCAGAATTAGCTGCTTTGGCTTCAAAACCAAGCAGATCCAGTTTGCTTGGGTCACTTTTGAGTACCAATAGTTTATCTTGAGTTGCTATTTTGAATGGTACATTCCAATATGGATTAACAACCATATACTTCATGGACTCTGTAAACAGAGGGGTTTTCCTGTAGGGCTTACCAACAATGACATCCATTTTTAACTGCTGGACATCATCTTTGAATAGTCTTAGTTGAAATGATGCAATGTTAACTCTTATGTAGTCGGAAGGTGTTTTGTTTGGAAGCCATCGCCACCGTTCGAGATTTGCGTCAATGCGATCAATCAAAACAGAATTTGATGCATTAAGCACTTGGATTGTCCCAGTGCCAACAATTCCATCTGGCTCGAGTCCGTTGGATAATTGAAATGCTTTTACTAACTTTTCAAGCTCATCATCAAACTCTTGCGAATAGTTTCCAGGCCCCTTTAGTCGTTGTTTCAATTTTGTAACACGCTCACTTACCGTATCTTTCTTTAAAGCTTTTCCGGATGGTATTTCTACAATTTCATCATCGCCTTGATTAACAAGTGATGCTCTTTTTTCGATTAGAAGCCAATATTCAGAGTCTAAAGGCCATAAGCTTTGCATTTCTTTTTCTATGTTATCGTTAGCGATAACCTTTTTTAAAACTGCCAATGCATCAACCTCTTTAGCTGGCAAAAACCAAGAAGGTTCTATTTGTTGTGGTGAAACTACCCCTAACGTGCGGTGTTTGACTTGGCTGATAAAGGCATCTGTTGCAAGAATTTCAACGATGCTGGGAGACTCACTTTGTTTGGATATGACATCAAAATGATAGTTCGACAAATGAACCCCGTGGCTTTGTGACGCTTTGATTTCTCTTAATAGTGATTGCAGTTTATTTGATGACTTATTTTCTGTTGTCCATATAGGTGTATAAGCATTTTCGGCATAAAAAGTAGTTACCAGTTTAGAATTTCTTAATTTTGTACCCGCGATAGTAGCACTAGCATTTGCCAAGAAAGCCTCATTCAATAGGCGTAATTCAGACGACGAGTCAGAATTTGCAATAGCACTTTGAAATGGCAGACAGAATGATATAAATAAAATCGCTCGATATACAGTCTTCATAAAATTGGATGGCATTAGATTCACAACAGTAGTTAATCAACATATTTAACAATATACACTACAAGAATAAATATCAATGACAATAAGAAAATTGATAACAAGCTGGCAATTATCCTATTTTTAGCTCAATCATCGCCATCTTAGTTAAGACAATAGAAAATCTCTTGCCAAAGGCTTATAAACAAAAAACAGCGGCTGGAATTAATAAGAGAATGCTCCTTTAGCCTTTCTAATGACCGCTAGTGGCACATTGGGGACGAATCATTCAAAGATCGCTATCCGACCCAATATAGTCACTCCATCTCAATCTATAGTATTTAGGTTAAGTACTATAAGTCCGTATATATATTACAGGGAAAGACGCTCCCTCTTAACAACACGTTAAATCGGCAATAAGTATTACTCATACTAAGGGTAATAACGGGAAATTATCGACATAACTTTGCTAAACTTATGACAATAATTTCCGTTATTGCCGACAGCCGTTAGGCAGACAAATAACATAAAGAGACTCAACCCAAATGGACATATTTATCTGGATTGGTATTTTATTTTGCATCTCTCAATCAGCCATGTTTTCTGGCCTTAATCTTGCTTTTTTTAGCATTAGTAAGTTGAGGATTGAAATCGAAGTAAATAACAATAACAAACATGCATTGAAAATCGCTAAATTAAGGGAGGATTCGAATTTTCTTCTGACAACTATTTTATGGGGAAATGTCGCTATAAATGTATCGCTCACATTATTGTCTCACTCAGTCATGACTGGGGTTCTATCGTTTATTTTTTCAACTTTTGTCATAACTTTTTTGGGTGAGATCATACCCCAAGCCTATTTTTCAAGGCATGCGATGCAGACGGCATCTCTTTTATCACCCATTCTTCGATTTTACCAATTGTTGTTATATCCCGTTGCCAAACCTTCGGCTGTCTTATTGGACAAATGGCTCGGACAAGAGGCCATTTCATTTTTTAAGGAAAAAGACCTTCGAGAACTTCTCACAATGCACATAAATAACCCTGTATCCGAAATTGACAAGGTTGAAGGAAAAGGGGCTTTAAATTTTTTAGATATAGATGATTTGTCAATTATCGAAGAAGGCGAAACAATCTCCCCAGAGACTATTATTGAAATGGATTTTTTCAACAACAACCCCGTGTTTCCTAAAATCGAATCTTCCTGTGAGGATCCTTTTCTTAAAAAAATTTATCGTGGACAAAAAAAATGGGTGATATTGACAGATAAAGAAGGTGTTCCAAAACTGACTTTAGATTCGAATTCTTTTTTAAGAACAGCACTTTTTGAAAAAACAGTTATGAATCCACTCGCATTCTGCCATCGGCCAATTATTATTTATGATTCAGGCACACCTTTAGGAGAAGCAATTGTGCAGCTAAATGTTAACTCGGAAAGACATGGGGATGATGTTATTGATAATGATGTTATCATTTTTTGGGGCGATCAAAAACGGGTTATCACCGGCTCAGATATATTGGGCAGGTTATTAAGGGGTATTGTTCAGAACAAAAACACCAGTATTTCAAATGATAAAAAAAATGAGCTGGCATAACCATGACATGAACCGTGATAGAGATTAAGTCCTTAACCCCTATATTTCTTATTTTGATATCCATACGATGTCATCAATATAAAAACACTCATGTTAAATTTATTCTGACCATTTTATTTTATAATGGCTGTCGGCAATAACGGGATTTATCGCACAGTGTCGGTGGAGATACTTTAAGCTATCGTTCAGTATTTATTGCGGTGTTATACGAATGGCTACTTGTGGCACGTAAGCGACGAATGTTTCAAAGGTCGCTTGTCGACCCAAAGCAGTCAGTGAGTTGATTCGTCAATATCAACATCATTTAATATACCAGAATGTTGCTTATCGTTAAAAAATGTGAAATATTTCTTTTAATTTATTTATTTGCTAACGGTTTAATCAGGCTTATCAGTCACGGCTCCGGTAGAAGCTGAGCTTACTGTTCTCGCATATTTTGCTAGCAGCCCTCTGGTATATTTTGGTGCAGGCTGTTGCCAGTTTAGCTTCCTTCTGGCCATTTCTTCATCATTGATATTGAGCGTTATCTCACGTTTTTGCGCGTCAATTGTAATCCTATCACCATTTTCTACCAGCGCGATGGCTCCGCCCTCGTAGGCTTCAGGCGTGATATGGCCGACCACAAAACCCCTGCTGCCGCCTGAAAAGCGACCATCGGTGATAAGCGCGACATCGTTACCTAAGCCTTTGCCCATAATTGCCGAGGTGGGGCTCAACATTTCCCGCATGCCAGGACCGCCTCTAGGACCTTCGTAACGAATCACAACTACGTCACCGGCGACCACTTGACCATCAATAATAGCGGCAAAACCTTGCTCTTCTGAGTTATACACTTTAGCCGTGCCCGTGAAGCGTAAACCCTCTTTGCCGGTGATTTTTGAAACCGCGCCTTCAGGTGCTAAGTTGCCGCTGAGTATTACCAGATGACTGTCTTTTTTGATTGGTTTATCGAACGGTAAAATAATATTCTGCCCTTCAGGATAATCAGCTACCCCGGCCAAATTTTCGGCCATAGTTTTGCCGGTTACTGTCATGCAATCACCGTGCAGCATGCCAGCATCTAACAAACGCTTCATCAGAGGCTGAATGCCACCGATTTCAATTAACTCAGACATCAAATATTGACCACTTGGACGCAAGTCGGCAATCACCGGTGTTTTTTCGCCAATGCGCACAAAATCATCCAATGTTACTTCCACACCTATAGCATCTGCCATCGCAATTAAATGCAGCACTGCATTGGTAGATCCTCCTAGCGTAATGGTCAGCGTAATCGCATTCTCAAATGCCTTTTTGGTCATAATGTCAGAGGGCTTGATGTCATGTTCGAGCAAGTAAACAATGGCTTTTCCTGCATCGATACAGTCTTGTTTTTTGTTTTCTGAAACCGCATTTTGCGCAGAACTGTTCGGCATACTCATTCCCAACGCTTCAATCGCTGAGGCTAAGGTATTTGCCGTATACATGCCGCCGCAAGAGCCAGGCCCAGGGATCGCCGTTTTTTCAATATGTTCCAACTGAGTGATGGGAATATTTCCGCTAGCATAACCACCTACCGCTTCGAATACTGACACGATATCTGTGTGGTTTTCGCCGGGCAAAATAGTACCGCCATAGACAAAGATAGAAGGGCGATTCAGGCGTGCTAGCCCCATCAAACATCCGGGCATATTTTTATCGCAGCCGCCAATAGCAATAATGCCATCATGCCCCATGCCGGCCGATACGGCCTCTATTGAGTCGCAAATCACTTCACGCGATACCAAAGAATACTTCATGCCTTCGGTACCCATGGAAATACCGTCAGATATGGTAATGGTGTTATAAATCACGCTTTTAGCACCGGCGCTATCTACGCCCTTACCCACTTCTTCTGCAAGGGTATTAATGTGCATGTTGCATGGCGTAACCATTGACCAGGTTGACGCAATACCCACCTGCGGTTTTTTGAAATCTTCGTCGCCAAATCCTACCGCTCTTAACATAGCGCGGCTAGGGGCTTGAGCTGCACCATCCACGATTTTTTGTGAATATTTGCGTGGTTTATCTGTACTCATATTTTGATCTTCGTTTCAGTTTCAATAAGTGCACTATAGAATTAGATAAGCAAATAAACAATCTAAATTCATGAATTTGTTTTGGGATTTAACTTTGTTCTGGCCCCATTAAAAGAACCTAGCAACTTGCCGCTAAAAGCGAATGGCGGTTATTGGGCACGTAGGCGACGAATTGTTCAAAGGTCGCTTGTCCATCCTAAGCAGATATTACCATCTCAATCTATTATTCTTAGCTAATAACTATATAGAGTATGATCCGCGTCCGTATAGACAAATTTGGAAAAGCTATCTGAAATAAGATGATACCCATATTTGTACATTACCTTATTATCAGTCAGTAACTAACTACCGTAGTTACTGATATATATTTTATTGGAGATCTTTTTTTTATGCGTCGTGTTGCGGCAATTATTCTGATATCAATGGTTTTATCTTCATGTTCTTCTTTTGTCGACAGTGCTAGACAGACTACACAAGCAAAGTTACAACAATTTTTAGCCAATCAATTTGGCCAGCAACTGGAAAAAGGTATTGATTCGGTGATTGAACAATTGACGATGAAAGGGGGATACCTAGATGACCCGCTGGTACGCATCTTGTTACCACCACCATTAGGGCTTGTTATAGATATTGCAAGAGATTTGCAAACAAATCCACAAGCAACACTACTGGAAACCCTGCTCAATCAGGCTGCGGAAAATACTATTCCAGTCGCGGGTCCCATCCTGAAAAATATCGTGACGAATATGACTACACCTAGTCTTGAGAATCTGCTGGCTGCGGGTAATTCAGCCGCTACCGATTATTTGAAAGACAAAAGTGGTGTACTCATGCAGGCTGTACTGTTACCCGCGATAACCGAAGAACTCCATGCCAATGGGGCTATCGAACTTTATGGCAAGTTGCTTCAATCCAAAGAAATAATAGATCAAATACCGGCAACGCAAGTAGATGAGAACCAACTAAGTGAAACCTTTCAGCATCAGGCAACGATTGTGCAGATAGTAGCGCCAGAGAAATTGGGTCACTATGTCACGGAACAAGCAATGTCTGGTTTATTTAAAAAAGTTGCAGAGAAGGAGCTTTCGATACGTAAAATGGGAGACGGAATCCCACGCTTTAGCTCTTGATTGTTTACTTACAGAGAATTAGTCTGGCTAAATATACTGGCTGAGAACAAAGTTTTGTCGCTATAAATATCCTTAAATTATAAAGTATCTACCATATACCTACACTGAGGAAAATTCGAGCATCCCCAAAAACTATGACCTTTCTTTTGACCTCTCGTAAACTTTCTTAATACTAATTCACCGCGACATTTGGGACATTTTCTTTCTGTTGTGATATTCAACGCATCTATATCCGGTTCAATTAATACCTTTATTGAAGGATTATCAGTTACTTTGACAATTACTTCAGGAGCAATCGCTAACTGAATATGTTTCTTAACGGCATCTGACTGATAAGTTCTAGTCACATCAAACCTTGCGAAGGGGAGTGTTACAACATCTAATACTTTAGTAACGAATTCATCACGCTCTTGTCGCTTAATTTGTGAATGAGATTGGTCATCCAATTCAATAGCGCAGAGAATTTCTGAGGTATTCTTTTCGCACAAAATAAAATCAATATGTTTAGCTTTGATCTTATTAAAATGCTTTCCCCATACTGCTCGATCCACCCCTTTTTTTACAGAAACCAAATCAGCAAGCCGAACTTTTGCAAAGATATCGTATTGCTCTGATACTGCAATTTTTAGCACATGATAGAAAGACAGTTCAGCAGGAGTTAGGAGTGCGGGTATTTTGAAGTAAGGAAATGTGTCTTCCTTTTCAGGGGCTGGTTTATTCTTATTATTTTTAACAAAAATTAAAAAGCCAATAACAATAAATAGCAGTACAAAAACTAAGATTAAAATTTCCATACATATTTCCTAATAGTCCATGTTGTAGTGTAAATCACTGTAGCCTGATATGTACATGACTTTAATAACTGAGACTAAACAACAAACAAAGCGTAGTAACTATGAAATTTTGGCTGGAGATCCAAGTAATCGAGTTAATTAAATAAGAACCTTGTTTTAGGCCTAACGAGGAATTAGGTATGCCACTAATTACACCACTGACTTTCACATGGAATGCCGTCGCCATCACCATCAATTTTTGTTCCTGGACAATTAGTCTGATAAAACGTTGCTTCTTCACATGATGACATTTCTGAACAGTAGGTTTTACCACTACATGTATAAGGACTTGGTAGAGCTCTTTTAGATGCCGATACGGGATATATCTTAAGAGGAGTAATTTGCGGTTCTGTTCTTTTATCGAAAAGATAAAAGGCCATAACTAAAAGCACTATAAAGATGAGAAGCTTGGTAAACCCATTACTGTTATTAGATTCCTTATCAATTCTACGGGGTGATACGGGGCGATCTTGTATTTGAGTAACGCCATCTATCCGAGCATTGAAGGCTCTTTTTTTTCCATCGGTATCAACCAGAATATTGTAAAAAATCGTATCGCCCATTATCGGGCGTCGACTCATGCCTGCTAATGCTGAAATATGTAAAAAAATATCACTAGAATCATTATCTGGTTTTATAAAGCCAAAACCTTTGTCATCATTCCATCGCTTCAGTTGACCTTTTTGAATATTGTTATCCATTTTGCAAGCTGTCCATTCTCATCAAAATTCATTTTTAATTTTAAAGCACTGTAACCTGATATGTATATGACTTTAAGAAAAGAATATGTAGTTAAAAGAGCCTGAGGTCCAAAATTCAGTTAAGACATTAATCGTTTTTTATGGCAGCTATGTGCCAGATAAGTCTTTGAATCTTAACAATCTATAATTAGATTGTTGGTTTGATAAACGCGAAGTCACCGTTACTTATTAGAGTTTTATTTGTTATTCGCTAACCAATGGGGCTGATTATTTCATCGCCATGAACTCAGTCACTTTAGAATGCGATATCTTGTATTTTGAATTGATTTGCATATTTTAAAGTTAAACTTAATAACCATCATCTATAAAGACACGCCAGCTCTGTAGTGCAACGTGGAAATCCTCTAAGCCACAGATAGCTTCCGATTCACCATCATAGAGAGACATTGCATCTTCAAGTTCAAATTCTTCACCACTTTCAAGTTCATTGGTAAAAACCCTAACTTGCTCACCATCAAGTTCAATTGATAGCGCTTTACCTGTCATATGCCAGTGTTCAAGCTGATTGAATTGCAATTTAGCGATGACTTGGCAGATCTCTTCATATTTTTCTGAGCATTCTCCTAATTCCTCGACAAACCAAAATCCTAATACTTCTTGGCCCATACTAAAATCAGCAAGTAAGTTACCCGTTAAAGTATTACGTTGAAATTCATATTCCATAAATCATCATGCCTTAAAATATATCTAATCAAATTTTAACTCAATGCACTAAAAGATGGCTAATAGAAAGAGGGATATATTTGGTAAGGCCATTGCTTACTAAGTCAAACGAAACCAAACTGGTTGTCCAATTACATTTTTTAACTTAAAAGAAAGCAGCTATTATTGTTAATGAGCATACACTGAGAGAATGAGTTATCTATGTACAACATAACATGTGATTAAAATTCAACCCGTAATTCTAAGGAGTGCAGAATGCAAGCAGAAAACCTGAAGGACGTATTAGATTGGTCTATTGAGTTTCATAAGCAGTTATCAGCGTGCTTAACTGATAGTGCGGATGAGAATGAAAATGAACGAGCCAAACTATTACTTGATTATCTAGCTGAACATGAACAGAGCTTAACCAAAGTTATTATAGAATTTGAAAAAACAGCGAGCAGCAACGCCTTAAACACGTGGTGTTATGAATATCTGGACAAACATCCGGTTATGAAACATAAACATAGTGATGTTCCTTATGCCAAACTCGATACATTGCAAATTACTGAAGCAGTAATGCATCTGCATCAACAAATCATAATTCTTTATCGTGACTTGGCGGCTCAAACTGTTGCTACTTCTGCACATGAGTTGTTAGAAGAGCTGCTTTCATTAGAAGAACATGAAGCCATGCGAATGTCACAAAGTGCAAATCGTCTAGAGGATATGTAATAAAAGTGATTAGGAATGTCTGAGCAGGATAATAGTAGCCATTTACCCTACTGACAATGCCGGCAGATAAGGTGATTTAGCTGAAAAATCGTTAGAAAAAGATGGTTGATTACAAGAGTGTTGGGGCTAAATCAACACTAGGAAAGAAATAGAGATTTGATGATGAATGAAATGGACAAGAATGATTTGAGAAGAAAATTTCTCCAGTCGGTGGAAAGCCAATTAACACAGTTTTATACGCATCAGAAAGAATATGGCAAACAGGATGAGTCAGCTAAACGTCACGTTGAAGGTTTCATGTATGCTGGGGTTGTACTTGAACTCACCATGAATGCTGAGCTCAAAGAGGTTATGGAAAGAATTTACTACGATGTTTTTGGTATGACACCCTTAGAACGTAAGCTTATGAAAGAAAAGGGAGAAGAAGAAGAAATGGACTGGTCGTACTATGATACACCTCCGAAACAACGGTAAATTGCAGAGAATTTAGTTCATCCCCCATCTAAACCTAGGGCCATCATAGTATTTAGATTTACTGATATAACCACTGGTAAATGAATTCGTGATAGCTTTTGTGCTTTAGGCTGGATTCTAAAAAGGAAATAGATCGACAATGGATCCGTTAAAAAATAAGTTACTTAATACTCTATTCATTGACGTGCAAAAACGCATATTTACACACCTGATGTCTATGTATGAGCGATATTTAACCGATACGATGGTGAGTGATAGTGCACTTTTCACTGATCAAAATACCACTGAAGCCGCCGGGTTAATAGTCGAGCAGGTGGCATCATGAGCGCGACGTCTGACGTTGTTTTTTTGCTGGATGTTGATAATACCCTACTCGATACCGACAGGGTATTAGTGGATCTAAGAGCGTTTCTATTACAACAGTTCGGCCGTGAAAATAGTGAGCAATACTGGCAGGTTTTTGAAGCATTGCGCACTGAACTCGGTTATGCAGATTACCTGGGGGCGTTGCAACGTTATCGACTTGAACATCTTGATGATTCACGTTTGTTAATGATGTCTTCGTTTTTGGTCGATTATCCCTTTGTAGATAGGCTGTATCCCAATGTGCTGGCGGTGATTAAACATTTGAGCAAGTTCGGCCCTACGGTCATTTTATCCGATGGCGATGTGGTGTTTCAGCCACGTAAAATTCAACGATCGGGTTTGTGGGATGCCGTAGAAGGACGAGTGCTGATTTACATTCACAAAGAACAGATGCTTGATGCGGTTGCGAAACACTATCCCGCTAAACGTTATGTGATGGTCGACGATAAACTGCGGATTTTGGCGGCGATGAAAAGCCTGTGGGGTGAACGTTTGACAACGGTTTTTCCACGTCAGGGGCATTACGCCCACGATCCTAAACAAACACTGCCGTATCCCGTCGCCGATTTAACCATTGAGCGCATTGGCGATTTGCTTAATTACAACATTTCTAACGACCGCGATTGGGTAGAAACCAATTTCACCCGATCAAAGGCACGATGAATGGCTACTCAGCAATAACACAAGCAGGGCCAAAGCCTTTGGTTCGACAATATCACTCGCTAGTTGTTAGACAATGAAACCTTACAAATTTAGAGCTCATAAATTAACTCAACTTACACATTGATGAGGATAAATCCATGATTAAATTAATCCCTAAACTTCCGGCTGACGTGGTCGGGTTCATTGTATCCGAACAGCTAACGGCAAACGACTACGAGTCAGTGTTAATTCCTGCAGTCGAATCACTACTAAAACAGCACCAAAAAGTTCGCATCCTCTGCCATTTGAGTCCAGCATTCACTGGCTTTAGTGCCGGTGCTATCTGGGATGACGCAAAGTTGGGCTTAGGCCATTTAAATGCTTGGGAAAAGATCGCCATTGTGACGGATAAAAAATGGATTAAATCGGCTACTGACATTTTTAAATTTGCTATACCGTGCCCGCTTAAGGTTTATGCCAACGAACAGTATGACGAAGCAGAATTATGGATAGTGAGCTAACACTGCCTTTGCATTTATCCATTATTTAACCCTGTTATCTGGAGTCAACAATAATGGAACAGGCAACGCTCGACCAGCTTTGTATCAATACTCTTCGCACCTTGTTTATCGATGCTGTGCAACAAGCCAAATCGGGGCATCAAGGCCAAAGGCTACCGTTATTATCAGGATGCCAGTTATGATCAAGGAAAAATATTGGCCATGAACACTTTTAAAAGTATCAGATTATGCAGGAGGTCAGATGAGCTTTTTTTCTTTGGTTAGCATTCTAATAACGCTTGCTGCGGTGTCGAGCTATTTCAATTATCGTTATATTAAATTACCAACATCTATTGGCGTTATGCTGGTGGCCTTGGTCGGATCGCTGATACTTATTATTGTCGGCCCTTATACAGAAGGTCTTCGCGAACAGGCTGTAAAATTAGTCTCGCAAATTGACTTCGATAAGGTTGTGCTCCATGGCATGCTCGCGTTCTTATTGTTTGCTGCAGCGATACACGTCAAAGCCGAAAATCTTAGTCGAGAGTGGTTGTCCATTTTTTTGCTCGCTACTTTCGGGACGTTGTTATCAACCTTTATTGTTGGTGGTTTAACTTGGCTGGTACTCGGTTGGCTGGATTTAGGTATTCCATTTTTACACGCATTATTGTTTGGTGCACTGATTTCGCCGACTGACCCCATCTCTGTGTTGGCCATCATGAAGTCGGTTGGTGCTTCCCGGCAGTTAGAGGCTCAGGTGGCGGGAGAGTCTTTATTCAATGATGGGCTTGGTGTGGTGATTTTTTTGTTACTTTTACAGCTTGCTGGTATGGATGGTGCACTAGTGGGTGACACTCATGCTTCGACCTCCTTTGATATAACGGCGGTTGGCATGATGTTACTCAAAGAAATAGGTGGTGCACTGCTATTGGCAATAGCGGCCGGATTATTGACCTACGAAATGCTTCGGCGTGTTGACAACTATCAGGTCGAAGTTCTTCTTACCCTTGCTCTTGCGATGGGGCTTTACGCTTTGGCGGATGGTTTACATCTTTCAGCGCCCATTGCAGTTGTGGTTGCCGGATTGTTCTTGGGGAATCATGGGAGAGCATTAGCGATGTCGGATAAGACACGAGAACATGTAGATACATTCTGGGAATTGGTGGATGAGATTCTTAATGTGGTACTTTTTTTGTTGATCGGACTGGAGCTTTTGGTATTACCCATGGTAGGAGGGTGGTTGCTGGCTGGTGCCCTTGCAATACCTATTGTGATGCTAGCTCGTTGGGTATGTGTTGCGGGAATTATCGGGCCACTTCGCTGGGTGACAGTACAGTCTAAAGGGGCGATAAGCATTCTGACCTGGGGAGGATTGCGCGGTGGCATCTCGGTGGCGATGGCGCTGTCGTTGCCGGACAGTCATTCACGCAGTTTGATACTTACCCTAACGTACTGCGTGGTGGTTTTCTCGATTGTTGTGCAAGGTTTAACGATGGGGCGGGTGATCCGTATGAGAGGTGAGCTGACACCACTTGATAAATCCTGAACGACGCTTTGATGCTGCAGATTTAGTGCATTAAATACACCTTACTTATCTATCTTGCTCGAATTAAGATTGATGAGAGCAATCTCTTTGGGCTGAAAACCTAATAATATATTGTCGCGAAAGCCATCAGCTGTTTGTCTCAGGGCAGCAATACGGCGGCACCGTCAAATCGGCCTGCACGCAAGTCAGCCAGCGCCTCATTGGCTTGCTGTAAGGGGTAAGTGGTGGTCTTAGCGACTATACCCATGTCAGGCATTTGACTCAGAAAGTCGAGCCCATCTTGGCGTGTGAGGTTGGCCACCGACAGCAACTGTCTCTCTTCCCACAAAAGACTGTACGGGAAGCTGGGAATATCACTCATATGAATACCAGCGCAAACCACACGGCCACCTTTACGTACCGATTTCAGTGCCAATGGAACCAGAGCACCAACAGGGGCGAAGATAATTGCGGCATCTAGTTCTTGCGGTGGCCTTTCATCGGAACCGCCTGCCCAAGTAACACCAAGACTGCGTGCAAAATCTTGGGTGGCGAGGTCTCCTGGTTGGGTGAAAGCGTACACTGAGCGACCTTGCCATTTCGCCACCTGAGCAAGGATATGGGCGGCTGCACCAAAACCGTATAAGCCCAAATTTTTACCTTCACCAGCAATGCCGAGCGAACGCCAACCTATCAAACCCGCGCAGAGCAAGGGAGCGAGTGATTCGTCACTACCCTTATCGCCCAGCGGGAAGGCGAAACGTGCATCGACGACGGTGGCTGTGGCAAAACCGCCATTTCTAGTATAGCCAGTAAAAATCGGGCGGTCACACAAGTTCTCATGTTGCGTTTTACAGTAAGGGCAGACGCCGCAGGTGTGGCCCAACCATGGAATACCCACTCGTTGGCCGATTTCCAGATCCTTAACACCAGAACCTAAAGCGTCAATACGACCGACAATTTCATGACCTGGGATGATGGGTACTTGGGGGTGCGGTAGTTCACCATCGACCACGTGAAGGTCGGTGCGGCAAACACCACAAGCAGCCACCTTAACGCGGATTTCGCCTGCCTGGGGTAGAGGATCGGGAAGTTCGAGCCATTCTAGTGGTTTTCCAAGTTCCTTCATGACCATTGCATGCATAACCTTAACCTCAATAATCGTTGTTTAGAGCTGCTGTAGGGTGGTGACCATCAGTTGTTAGTTTGGCAATCTGGCGGAGTGCTGCTGGTATGCGATCGGGCAGATCCTCGGCAAGCAGTCCTGGACCAAAATGTGCTGCTGCTTCGCTGTGCAGCCAGACTGCGGCGGCTGTGGCAAGAAAAGGCTCCATACCTTGTGTTAATAGCCCCAGTATTATGCCGGCCAGCACGTCGCCTGAGCCGGCAGTAGCTAAGGTAGACGGCGCATTAGTGTTGATAATAGCGCGACCGTCAGGTGCAGCAATGACCGTATCGCTACCCTTAAGTACGACTATGGCACCGCTAGCTTGGGCAGCGGCGCGGACACGGCTCAGTTTGTCGCTGTGCGGGTCAACTATGTTTTGGAATACACGGGTGAATTCACCTTGATGGGGTGTCAATACACATGTGCCATTGATCGCTCGAAATAATGACTGTGGATCTTCCTTGAATGAAGAGAGTGCATCAGCGTCGAGGACGGTTGCCTGTCCAGACTTGAGCATGGCCAAAACGCGAGCTCGGGTCTCTTCGCCGATACTGGCTCCGGGGCCAATTAGTAGTCCTGTGATACGTCTGTCAGCCAGCATAGTATCAAGGTCTTGTGATCGGGCAATTGGGCTGACCATTATACTGGTCAATGTGGTGGCATAGACCACTAAAGCAGCATCATTTTGACTAACATCCACCGCGATAGTGGTCAGTCCGGCCCCTACTCGAGCAGCAGATAGGGCAGCCATTCGGGCCGCACCCGTAGTGGGCCAGCCGCCCCAAACCAGCGCATGTCCGCGGGTATATTTGTTACTATCCTGTTTAAGCATCGGCAGCACGTCGGCCCAGAGCATCGGATGATTCTCGAAGGTGTCGGGTATGATTTTTTCGAATACCGATGTTGGTGTGCCGATGTCGGCTACCAGCAGCTCGCCGCACAGGCTTCGTCCCGGCTGTAGCAGGTGACCTGGTTTTTTGCGAAAGCAGGTGACGGTGAGTGCAGCGGCTACTGCGCCAGCATCTACGCCAGTGTTGCCCATCAGGCCACTTGGTACATCGACAGCGACTATAGTTAAACTCCTACTCGCAGCCTCAGTCAGCGTTAGGGCTGCTGCTCCCTCCAGCGCGCGGCTCAGGCCTGCCCCAAAAATCGCATCCACGATTAACTGGGCACCATCCAGCGCGGCGGGAATTAGGGCTTCGATAGCTCCGTTCCACAGTGCTGCATGATGAGCAGCCGAGCCCTTGAGCTGTTCAAGGGGAACAAGCAAGGCCAGACGCACCGGCCAACCAGCTTCCGCCAGAAGCCGTGCGGCCACAAAACCATCACCACCATTATTACCTGGACCGCAAAGCACTAATACGGGGCATGGGGTCCAGCGCTCCATGATAGCTTGTGCCACTGGATGTCCTGCGTTCTCCATTAAGCGAATTTCGCTAATGCCCGACGCAATGGTCAAGTGGTCACATTCTGTCATCTGATCGGTGCTCAGCAGAGCGTAAGGTAATCGCATAGTATGTTCACCTTGTAGGATTGCAGCGGATTTAATCGGTATCGAGTCGAGAAAGCGTTGCCGGACTCATGGTGAGTCTGTAATATTTTATTTGTCGCTCACGCCCAATACCGACTAGGCCATAGTTTTGGTAAAACGGCAATCTTATACAGCCTATTCAGTGCTTCGCTGGACAAGAATTTGAGGACATCCTCTATCAACTAACTTTTCAATTAAATCGATCAAGTTATGACCGATTAATTATCATTTAATACGTTCCACCAGTTTTTCTAATTGTAGAGCCAGTGCATCCCAGATACCCATTGGGCCTGACTTCTCAATCATATTTTCTTCAAAATCAGCTATAGTTCCCTGCTTCAATCCATCGATGTGTTTGGCAAATTTATCGCGCTCACCTTTTAGATTTGCAATCTGTGCGTGGATATCAGCATGTTCTGGGCTTGCATTTTTTCCTTTGCTAGCTTGTTCAAATAATTCATCAATATGTTTCAGATGTGATTCGTAACGTTCAATATTCTGTTCAACTAGGTGATTTATTTTGGTCATAAGTTAACTCCTTCTGCTTGATTGTAATAAAAAGTATTAATCTATTTATGACTCGTAATGTATGCGAGGTAGTCAAAGAATCCTGATGTAATTTATAGCCTATCACTTACCCAATTTATTGGGAAACGACAATGGCTAAAAAGAGCGAATAATATTTAAAGTTGAGCAAAAACTTGATTATGCCAAACTGATGATAATTGAGTGCATGATCAAATAATTAGAGGCTGACTAGAAGTCTTATGATAGCTTATAGCCCATTATGCTATACAAATTCATTATTATATTATGATCTGCTTATGATTCTCATCGGTAATTTTTAAAAGGCATCAGAGTTTATGGAGTTGCAAGGTTGGTTGTTATTAGCTTTGACCGTCGGGGCACTATGTGTCATGACATTAACAAGGATAGGTCCGCACTTAGTAATGATGGCAGTGCTGACCATACTCAGTGCTTTTGGTATTCTGTCTGCTAATGAGGCGTTAGCAGGCTTTGCTAATTCAGGATTGATCACTGTCGTGGCAATGTTTGTCATAGCTGCAGGGATAGATGGTTCGGGTGGTATCGATCTCTTGGTGAATAAGGTACTTGGGCAGCCCAAATCGGTTAGAGGGGCATTAGGTCGAATGTTCGCCCCGGTTATTATCTTAAGTGGATTTCTTAATAATACGCCCGTAGTAGCTACGATGATTCCAGCTGTTCAGGCTTGGTCTCGTAAGATCGGTATTCCAGCATCAAAGCTGATGATTCCCCTAAGCTATACAGCTATTCTGGGAGGAACCTTGACGCTTATTGGCACAAGTACCAATTTGGTGGTTAATGGCCAGTATCAGAGTCTGACTGGTGAAGCTGGTTTTTCACTGTTTTCGATAACAGCCGTTGGTATTCCTGTCGCTTTAGTGGGAATAGCCTTTATTTGGATATTTTTTCCTCGATGGCTACCAGATCGAAGTAATAAGCAGGCTTTTGGTAATCTGAGAGAATTTACGCTAGAGGTCACGGTTGTAGACAATGGACCCTTAGTGGGGAAAACGGTAACACAGGCAGGTCTACGCCAATTGGAAAGCGTCTTTTTGGTAGAGATCGAGCGTCAAGGAGCAATTGTAACAGCGGTAACACCTAAGGAAATCTTACAAGGTGGAGATCGTTTAGTTTTCGCTGGTGATACGCAGGCAATTTCGGACTTATTACGAATTAACGGTATCACTGCTTCATCCGAGAATGGAGACATTAATACCTTGGGCACAGACAGAACTGAGCGGCGACTGGTAGAAGTAGTCGTTTCGCCTCATTGTTCTGCACTTGGCTACAATATCCGCGATGCAAAATTTCGGGATCGATATGATGCAGTAGTATTAGCTGTGGCAAGGCATGGAGAACGCTTAAAAGGTAACCTCGGAACTATTCGTCTTGAAGCGGGTGATACTTTACTTCTAGAAGCTCGGCCTGCATTTGTCAGCCGGCAGCGTTACAGTAAAGATTTCTTGCTTATTAATGATTTAGATACTGAGCCACCGAGACACGAGCGAGCCTATCTTTCGTGGGCAATATTAATCGGAGTAGTGATGGCTGCAGGTTTTGGCGTGCTCAGCATGCTTAATGCAGCCCTCATCGGTGCGGGATTAATGATCATTACAGGCTGTTGCTCCGTTAATCAGGCCGAGAAAAGTCTTGATTTGACCGTTATTGTCACCATTGCGGCTTCCTTTGCATTAGGTGCCGCTTTGCAAAAAACAGGAGTGGCAGCGTTTCTTGCCAATAATATTATTGACCTAAGCAACGGTATTCCCTGGCTAATGTTGATATTGACCTACATAACCGTGTCATTGTTGACAGAAGTTATTACCAACAATGCCGCTGCAGTAATAATGCTACCCATTGTTCTGGAGGTAACTGAGAAGGCAGGACTAAATAATGAACCTTTTATATTTGCAATAATGATGGCGGCCTCTGCAAGCTTTGCCACACCACTTGGATATCAAACGAATCTGATGGTTTACGGTCCTGGTGGTTACCGATTTAGCGATTTCTTGAAAGTAGGTCTACCTATGAATCTACTTATCGGTACAGTAACCATTTGTGTTTTGCTTGTCGGTTGGCCGTTAAGCAAAAGTTAATTGCCAATATTTTTTCGGCATTGCTTTGGAAGCAAGTAAAAAACGTGTACCATTATTGAGTATTAGAAAATGAAAATTAAATTCTGTTCATAAATTAATATTGAAATCAATTAATTAACGTAGAACATAAAATAAAAAATTCGATGCTAATGATGCATTTGACACGGCTACAACTTTTATAATTGTACATATTAAGGATTTCTCATTCAGATGCAACATCAAGGAAAGATACGACGTTACGATTCAAAAATTAATGCTATCTCACGGTTGGTTGATAGCTCTTTAATTGTACTGACTTTCTTAGCATCGATTGATTTATTCCAAATCGCTTGGCAGCCAGTTTATGTCTGGGCATTAATGTTTGCCATCATTTTGTTTAATTTTTTTGCCGAGTCACAAGATGCTTATCGCTCATGGCGAGGCACTTATTTAAGAGAAGAGATCTCTACGATTTTATTTTCGTGGGTCACGGCGATTTTGGTACTCATTCTCGTTGATCTAATTGCTATCAAGCAACAAGTTTATTCTGATTTTTTCATTATCATTTGGATTGTGCTAACGCCTGTTGAGTTGCTTTCATGGCATGTGTTTGTGCGTATGGCATTGGGGTTTTTAAGGGCACGAGGTTATAACACGCGACGAGTAGCCATCGTTGGTGCAACTTCTCTTGGTACACGATTAGAAGATGCCTTTAATGGGATGGAATGGAGCGGTTATCGGCTGGTGGGTTATTATGATGATAGAGTTGAATCGAGTGATGCTCGAAGATTAAATAATCAGCAGGTTAACATCGTTGGTGATATCAATAAATTGCTTGAAGACACCAAAAATGGTCGAGTTGATACCATCTACATAACACTAGCAATGTCTGCAGAACATCGGATCAGAGCGATTACTGAACGATTGGCTGACAGTACCGCCTCGGTTTACTTGGTTCCCAATATGTTTACCTTTAATCTGCTTAATTCTCGCTGGGTTGATTATCAAGGCATTACAGCGATTAGTATTTATGAAACACCCTTTGCTGGCTTAGATAGTTTTATTAAACGATTAGAAGATATCATCTTGAGTACGCTGATTTTATGTTTGATCGCTATTCCAATGATATTAATAGCAATTGGTATTAAATTCAGATCAAAAGGACCGATATTTTTTAAACAAACCCGTTATGGAATGGATGGTGAAAAAATAGTTGTTTGGAAGTTTCGAACGATGACTGTATCTGAAGATGGTGACAAGGTTACACAAGCGACCCAAAATGATGCACGAATAACGCCTTTTGGTGCTTTTTTGAGACGCACATCTTTAGATGAACTTCCTCAGTTCTTCAATTCACTAACCGGTAGCATGTCTATTGTGGGACCACGACCACATGCTGTTGCGCATAACGAAGAGTATCGTCAGCAGATCCAAGGTTATATGTTGCGACATAAAGTGAAACCGGGGATTACTGGCCTAGCGCAAATCAATGGTTTTCGTGGCGAAACAGATACCTTAGATAAGATGGAAGGCCGTGTTCGATATGACTTGAAATATATCCAAACGTGGACATTGTTGCTTGATCTAAAAATTATTTTGTTAACGGTATTTAAAGGGTTTAAAAACAAGAATGCTTATTGATAATAGAGAAAAGTGATTTAGCAACAAATTATAGTATTATATTGCCTTGAATCTTGAATATATGGTTAACAATAAGATTCAACTAGTACCAAGGTACAATAGCTTCGATGATATAGGCTATAGTATATTTAAATTCGTTTATTATAAAATAGACGAGAGGTTGCCACTGTATTTTATAGTGATGACATTTTTCAAAGCCAAACTTGGCGCGAGTCAAGGTCGGAAAGCTACAGATCTTTATGACTTAATCTCTAAAGATGGCTGGGTTGCATTGCTTCATAAAATTTAAAGGAAAAATTATGAAAAAAGTAATGCTTTTTATTGCTAGTATGTTATTTGCAGTTGGTGTAAATGCTGCGACATTAAACTTAACTAATGCTGGTACTACTGCAGGTGTATCTCAGGATACAAGCTCACTTACAAACGAAATAGTATCTGGTTTTGGTCAAACTGGTGGCTCATCTTCATGGAGCTCATTGTTTTCTCTAACGACCACAGAAGATACAATGGGTGTTGTTGAATGGTCTTTCAATCCTGAAGCAGCTATTACAACAGCAGTTTTACAGATTTTTGACGTGACTAATAATGCTGTATTAGCAACATATAATGTTGTTGGTGATTTTATAACTTCATTTCAATTTTTTGCTGGTACAACTTACGGTATAGATTTTAGAGATGTTGATTCTACAGCTACACGATATGACGTTACAGTAAGTGCTGTTCCAGTACCTGCTGCATTGTTCTTGTTAGCACCAGCGTTATTTGGTTTCTTAGGTTTACGTCGTAAAACAGTTTCAACTTCTGTTGTAGCAGCATAAATTAGAAAAATCTAAACGAACAAGATAGTTAGTTTAAAGATTAGGGGGCCTGCTGGCTCCCTAATTGATAATATTTTGATTTAAGATTCTTCCTTAGCGAGCGCTAAGTAGGAAAGCAAAACACCTTTATAATGCAAGTCAAAAAAGGTAGCTAGCTGAATGAAATAAGCGTTGAATGATATAATTTTTAAGATGAAAGTATTTAGGTTTCTGACGAAAGTTATGTTATATCAACATTAGCTTCACATTTAAGGTTTAGTTCAATGACATCATCTTAAATGTAAGTTTTTAAAGAAAGGGGACTCGATGGTCCCTTTTTTCTATAGATTTTTAGTATTGAGTGCAATACTTTAATATTATGAAGGGTTTTAAATCATGACTTTATTACGACCATATTTTTTATTAGTTTTACTGTTTTCTGTGAGCACCGTTGTTAATGCAGCAGAACGCTATTTACTTAACGCGGGTGATGTCCTTGATATTTCTGTTTGGAATGAGGACGCGCTTCAGAAACAGGTTGTCATCTTACCCGATGGTATGATCGCATTTCCGCTTGCAGGAGAGCTTGTGGCGCAAGGTAAAACCGTCACCGAGCTTCAAGCTAAATTGAAAGACAAACTATCAGAATATTTGTCGGAGCCTGTTGTGACGGTATCAGTGACAAATATTAGTGGCAACACGGTGCATGTTATGGGTAAAGTTACTCAGCCAGGTTCATTTGCTATGAGTCAGCCGCTGAGTGTGATGCAAGCATTAAGTTTATCTGGCGGATTGTCGCCTTACGCTGAAGAAAATAACATTATTGTGTTACGACAAAAGGATGGCAAACAACAGGTGATACCGGTGCATTACGCTGATATTAAAAAGGGCAAAGATCTTTCAAGTAATGTGTTGATACAAAGTGGTGACGTGATCGTTATACCTTAATGGCGACTCACAACTTCATCATGAAAAAATTATATTTAGTGATTGCATTACAATGTCTAACATTGAGTAGTCTTCAGGCGGCAGAATGGTCATTGACGTCGACGCTTAATCCTACCTCAAAATACGATGACAATGTATTTATGAGCCCTAACGATAAGCAAGATAGCTTCCAGTTTCAGATTAAACCTACTCTGGTGGGGCGTTATGCACTGGAAAATGTGGAGTATTCACTGGACTTAGGCTATTCGATTGATCGTTACTTCTCAATAGCTGAACTTGATAAAGAAAATCCGTTTTTTAACCTCAGTACTAACTATCAAGCAGAACGTTCTACTTGGGGATTAAATGCAGGTTATGTTGAAGCTAGCACGCGTAATGAGGCTGAATATGATACCGGTGACTTTACGACCGAATCGACAGTTACAACGCGATCTTTATCACCGTCATATAGCTATAAACTAACTGAAAGAGACACGTTGTCGGTAAATGGTGGTTACACTGAGCGAACCTATTCAACTACAGATTTCGGTGACAACGAAACAGTGTCATTATCAACCGCTTGGCAACATCAAGTTAACGAAAGACTATCAGCGGGTTTAAATTTTTCAGTATCGAATTATCAATCTGATGGTTTGTCATTATCGACCGACGATGATATTTATAACTTATCGAGTACATTTAACTACCTTGTAACAGAATTATGGTCGCTGAATGGTCAAGTTGGTGTGCGTAAGCTAAACAGTGAACAAACAACCGTTTCAGGCTTTAAGGAAGATAACACGAGTTCAGGCACTTCCTTTGATATAACAGCTCGCCGTGCTGGTGAATTAGATGATTTTTCTGTCGCATTATCTCGTGCACTAACACCTTCAAGTAGTGGGGAAGTGAACGAGCAAGATAGAATTAATTTTCAGTATTCCAGGAAGTTGACCGAGACACTGAGTGCCAATGTGAATGCGAGTTATCAACAATCGACTTCTGCATTACAAGATAGTAATGACGAACGTGAATATATTACCGTTTCACCTTCAATTAAATGGCAATTTGAACGTAATTTGGGTTTAACGATAGGCTATAATCACCGTCAACAAAAACGTTCTGAAGAAGGAACTGATGCTAAGAGCAATGCGGTGTTCATGACTTTATTATATGACTGGGATGGTCTTCGTACCTCTCGATAATCAACAGAGAATAAAATGGAAGAAGAAGTAAAAGGACTAGATGATTATTTAAATATTATCGTCCGTCGAAAATATTTGGTCATCATTCCTGCATTAATATTAATTGTTGCCAGTGCGGCGGTCGCTTATTTATTGCCACCCACCTATAAATCAGAAGGTTTAATTCTGATTGAATCGCAAGAAATTCCGACTGATTTAATTAGATCAACAGTAACCAGTTATGCTGATCAACGTATACAAGTAATTAAACAACGCTTAATGACAACTTCAAAAGTAATGGCGATGGTTAAAAAATATAATCTTTATCCAGATTTACGTCAAAAATCGCCACCATCAGAACTTGTAGATCTATTCCGTCAAAGCCTTGGTGTTGAAATGGTCGAAGCGAACGTGACTGATCCACAAAGTGGTCGAGGTAAACAAGCAACGATCGCATTCAGGGTGTCTTTCATGGATAAGTCACCACAAATGGCTCAAATCGTGGCCAATGATTTGGTGACTGAGTTTTTAAACGAGAACGTCAGAACACGTACCAGCCGAGCATCTGAAACAAAAGACTTTTTGAAAGATGAAGGTGATAAATTTGAGATTAAAGTTCAGGAGTTAGAAAAGAAAATTGCTGATTTCAAAGATGAATACTCTGACAGCCTACCCGAATTACTAGAATACAACTTATCAATGGTGACAAATCTGCAGCAAGAATTAGCAGATAATCAGAACCAGAGCATGGTGTTACAAGATCAAATCATGACCATGAGTCTAGAGATAGGCAATCTTCAACCTTATCTTGAAACACCGATACCTGTGGTAGGTGGACAAAAAACACCAACGACTGAACAACAATTGCAATTAGCACAATCGGAATACAATAGTTTATCGGCAAAATATTCAGATCAACATCCTGATGTCATTCAATTAAAACGCCAAATAGATAATTTGCAATCAGAATTAGGATTTGAGCCTTCAGAAGTCGCTAGACTAACGACTGAATTGCAACAAGCAGAAGATGAATTGAAACAAGCAAAGCAACGTTATTCAGATGAGCACCCTGATGTGAAATCTTTGACTTCGCGTGTTGATAGCCTTAATGAACAACTAAAAAGTGCAGAAGCATCACCAAGCTCATCCCCTTCTAATGCTGCTGCATTAAGTAAGGACAAGCGTCAAATCAATCCGATTTATCTACAGATTAAGTCTAAGATCGATTCATCAGAACGTGAGATTGTTCGCCTTCGAAATCGCCAGAAAGAGGTTCAACTTAAATTAACTTCTTTTGAAAATCGTATTTATAAAACCCATCAGGTTAAACGTGCCTACGATGACCTGACACGTGATCATGCTAATAACCTAGCTAAATATAAAGAACTAAGAGCCAAGCAACTAGAAGCAGAATTAGGTCAAAATCTCGAATCAGAAAATAAGGGCGAGAGTTTTTCTTTGATAGAGCCTCCACTAGTTCCAAGTAAGGCAGAAAAACCAAACCGTAAAAAAATTCTCCTTATGGGCGTAGTTGCATCAATTGGTTCAGGGATAGGCATTGCATTATTGGTTGAAATATTATTTGGTGGTTTGCGAGGTTATAAAGAAACATCACGTGTTATGGGGCGCGCTCCACTTGTAGTGCTTCCCATTATTACAACGGAGCAAGATATTATAAAGCGCCGTCGTTTACGAAATAGAATTCTATTTTTATTAGTGATTTTATTGGCTTTGATGGTAGCTGCGTTTCACATCTGGGTTATGAATCTAGAGGTGTTATGGTTCAAAGTTTTAAATAAAATAAGCTTGCTGTAATGCTCGCCAATCAGGATTAATACGATGGACAGAATACAAAAAGCATTAGATAAAGCAAAAGCGAATCAAGGACAGATGACCTCTCCCGATGTTAGGCCAACGACCGCCACGTCGAAATTGAAGCATGAAGACCCTTTAGCACCACCTATTGAAAACATTGCCTATACGAAAACGCGTGTAGTAGAAACATCTCAACAGCAATTGGAAGAAAAGCGGGTGATTGCTGGAATGTATACTAATCCTCAATCTGCTGTATTCAGGATGCTGCGGACTCAAATACTTCAGAAAATGCGTGCTAATGATTGGCAAACATTGGCCATTACGTCACCAACGGCGGGAGAGGGCAAGTCATTAGTTTCGGCAAATCTAGCGGTAGCGATGGCAATGGAGCTGAATCAAACTGTATTATTAGTCGATATGGATATGCGTAATCCAAGTATAAAAGAATATTTTAGTCTTCCTGTTAACAAGGGATTACGAGATTATTTGGAAGAAGATTTGCAGCTTAGTGACGTGCTAGTAAACCCCGGCGTGAAAGGAATGGTTATTCTTCCTGGTGTGGGTCGTGCAGAAAATTCAGCTGAACTACTATCTAGCCCCAAAATGGTACATTTAGTTGAAGATCTTAAAGCGCAGTATGATTCGCGTATGATTATTTTTGATGTGCCGCCGTTATTACAAACAGATGATGTACTTCTAGCATCCAAGTACTTTGACTGCACCTTGTTAATATTAGAAGACGGTAAGAATAAAGAAGCTGAGATTACAAAATCGATGCAATTATTAGAAAATCATAATTTGATTGGTACCGTACTGAATAAATCTGAAAATCCACCTAAACATCAACATTATTAGGCATTATGTATAAAGAACATTTCAATTTGCAGCACAAGCCATTCAATCTGGTCCCCGATCCTAATTATCTTTATCTAAGCCCAAACCACAAAAAAGCATTGACCATGCTCGAATATGGAATTATGAGTCATGCAGGTTTTACAGTGGTCACAGGTGAAATCGGCGCAGGAAAAACAACACTCATTCGTACATTATTGAATAAGATGGGTGATGATGTAACGATAGGCTTGATTAATAATACCCATGAGTCATTTGGGGAATTAATGGTTTGGGTATTAGATGCACTTGAAATAGACAGTCAGGCAACAAATAACGCCGGTCGGTATCGTGATTATATTGATTTTGTTGTATCTCAACATGTTGCTGGAAAACGGGTGATATTAATTATTGACGAGGCACAAAATCTTAGTGTCAAATCTCTCGAAGAATTACGATTATTGTCTAATGTAAATATCGACTCAGATATATTTTTGCAATTAATATTAACCGGACAGCCAGAGCTGATTGACAAGCTTAATCAACCCGAATTAGAGCAGTTTGCTCAACGCATTGGTGTTGAATATCACTTAAAAGCACTCAGTTATCCCGAAACACAAAAATATATAGAATACCGACTTAAAACGGCCGGTGCTGAGCGACATATTTTTAGTAACGAAGCTTGCGCCATTATTTACTGTTATAGTGAAGGCGTGCCAAGGCGAATCAATAACTTATGTGACTTCGCGTTGGTCTATGCCTTTGCAGATGATAAACAAACAGTAGATGTCGATACTGTTCTTGAAATGATGAAAGAGAAAAAAGCATCTCGTATTATAAAGCCAACAGAGAAAGAAAACCCCGATGTAACGCGAGTTAAAACAATGCTAGTAGACAAGTTTAAAATCATATTGCCATAGCGTAACTTCTACATATAATTTACTTAAGTTGAAATATGTTCAGTGTTCTATTCTTTGTGATGGGTTACTCAATTTGTTTAAATATTTCAAATTAAATCTGAATTAAGTGACCGGATAGGCATTATGAAGATAAATTTTATCTATATAATCAAATTGTAAGTGTTGTTAAGTCTTAATCTGAAAAACTTAATATTGCATTTTAGCTCAATTCTTTGTAGATACAGTGAATGACATAAAATAAGGAAGGCGTGTGATGAAAAAAATTATAATAGCCACAATTGCAGGCCTATTTACTGTGATTGGCATTGTTGTCTTGAATACAAACGACACAAGTATCGAGCATGTCAACGAAGAGATTAAAGCTAACCCACCCGCAGCAGGTAGCGGCTTAATCTATAAAGTAACAGAAGGTGGCGTTACGACATATACGGATGTTCGACCTAGAACATTAAGTAATTCTACAACGAGCGTATCGCAAGCTAGAATTAACGCCACAAATCAAGTGACGATGAGAACCCCAACAAGTACGACAGCTAGCACCTCATTAAGAAGTTCAGCGGGAGCAAACATTACTGTAGCAACCGCATCCCAATCAGCAACTAACACTTCAGCACAACAGTCAGCTCCTACTCCTACTCCAACGACTACGACTGCTAGCTCTTCATCTGCTAGCGCTTCATCAGGAGGTTCTGCGGGAGGAGATATCGGAATAGCGACAGCATCCCCGACAACAACTGACACCACAGTACAAGAATCAACCACTACTCCAACGACTACGACTGATAGTGCTTCATTAAGAAGCCCTGCGGGAACAGATATTATTATAGCAACAGCATCTCCAGTAATAGTTGATGCTATAGTACAAGAGTCTTTACCAATGGCTCCTATCTCTTCATTAAGAACAGGTAATCTAATAACAACACAATCTGGGGCGATAGTTGAAGTAATTCAAGCAGCAACATTGAACCCTAGTCCTGAGGATGTTTATACTGAACCATCACTTAAGCATTCCCAGTGGGAAAGTCAATTTGCAATGTTCCCTCAAGATCAGAATGGTTGGTCTATTATTACGCCCTCAGTAGACTCCAGAATGATATATGTCAGTAGTACAGAAGGTGACGATAGTAAAGCCAAAGCTTATTTTTCAAAAGATATCCCTGACCCTCGTAACCCTCCTGCGAGTATTGTTGCTTTTAAAACAATAGAGGCTGCTTTGAAACTTCAAAGAGATGGGTATTCGGATTGGGTTTTACTTAAAAAAGGAGATGAATGGCAGCTAGACAAAACAATTTTTTTACCATCAGGCAGATCTGATGTAGCTCCATTAGTCATCACATCCTACGGAAATTCAACACAAAGACCCCTGATTAAGACTGGAGTAAGAGATGGTATTAAATTAACTCAGAATCGGAGCTTTATAACGGTTATAGGAATCGAGTTTTATGCAAACCAACGTGATCCTGACTCAGCCAGTTTTGTTGGGTGGTCTATGGTAGGCAATCCTGTGGGCTTTGCGAGTATTTCTGGTGATTCGAGAGAGGTTGAATCATTAACACTTGAAGATAATGTATTTAGCTTTTTCGCTGTTAATATACAGTTCAATGGTGAATCAAAACATAAAAATATAGTTGTGAGAAGAAGTCAGGGTCTTAATTCATATTCTACAATGAGCCATTCAACAGGTCTTTTCGTGGCTCAAGCTTCACTATTATTAGAAGAAAATTTGTTTGATCATAATGGTTGGTACCAACAAAATTACGAAAACTTGAACAGTCAGTCTAAAGGTCAAGCAACATTTTTTAATCACAATGCCTATCTTGCTAACATGTCGGATACTGTGATTATAGGCAATGTATTTAGTCGCGCATCCAGTATCGGGCTTAAACTGATTTCGAATAATAATCAAACAAAAATAAATAGTGTAACGGCTAAAAATATAGTTATTGATAATAATTTGATTATTGAGGGCGAAGTAGGCATCTCAGCGGGAGGTAATACGGACTATAACAATGGTTATAGATGGCAAAATATGACTATAATTAATAACGTTTTGTTAAATATCGGTAAAAGCCAACCAACTCGAAGATATGTTGCTGATCATATTAATGCAAATGATTGGGATGGCGGTGTCATTTCTGGAAATTATTTGTTGTGTAATAGTAATCCTTATGTAACCGATGTCTCGGGTATTAGTGTTGTGGGACTTACTAGAAATGTGTCCGTTTTAGATAATATGGTATTCGGACTTAAAGGAAGTAAAGATAAAATGATTTATACAAGAACGAATGAAGAACAAACGGATCTTCTATTCAAAGATAATGTGGTGTCAAAAGATGCTACGTGTGATTCGGAATTATTTGCAAGCGATAGTTACGTTAATCAGTTCATTGATAATGCCAAAAAACAATCAGCTACTAACTGGAAAGATTTGTATACCGCATCTAATTTCAATGATTTTGTAAAAGCTTCATTCACACAATAATATGAAATATTTATATAATATAATTTTTTGGATAAGTTTTATAAAAAATAACAAGGCAGATATAATCATTTTATGAAAGTACTTATCCTAGCTGAACAATGCAATCCAGAATGGCCATCACTTCCTATAGTAGGATATAAAGCGGCAGTTGAAATCTCAAAGTTGATCGATGTAGTTGTAGTTACACATATCAGAAACAAAGAAAATATAGATAAGTATGGGTTGGGCAATGCCGAGGTTATATTTATTGACAATGAATATATCGCTAGGCCAATTTATAAATTGGCTAACTTCATCAGAGGCGATGAAGGCGCGTGGACAACAGCTATGGCATTTAATTACCCCTCTTATTTAGCTTTTGAGTGGGAAGTGTTAAAGGAATTGGGAGTTCGCATTAAATCTGGTGAGTTTGATGTTGTTCACCGATTGACTCCGATGTCGCCAACATTGCCAAGTATGATAGCAAGTAAAATTGATGTGCCATTTGTTTTAGGGCCATTAAACGGTGGGTTAAAATGGCCGAAGGAATTTGAAAGCGAGAGACATTCGGAGCGTGAATGGCTTGCACCGATTAGAAAAATATATAAAGTTCTTCCATATAGCCGATCAACACTTAAACGCACGGCTGCAATTTTAGCTGGATTTCAGCATACGATCGATGATATGCCTGAAACAATGGCAAATAAAATAATTAATTTTCCTGAAGTAGGGATAGATCCATCACTCTTTAATGCATCTGAGAATAAATGTGAGCAGGGTAAAAAAACAATCTTATTCGCAAGTAGATTAGTACCTTATAAACTTCCTGATGTAGTGCTTGATGCTTTTATCAATAGCAATGTACTACAACAACATGAGCTTCTTATTGTCGGCGATGGTCCATTACGCGGCGAAATGGAAAGTAAGGTGAAAGCATATAAACTGGAAAATGTGGTTCAGTTTTTAGGGTGGAAGACTCAAAAAGAAGTTAGTGAGTATATGCAGAAAAGTCATATATTTGCCTATCCCACAATTCGTGAATTAGGCGCTGGTGCATTAGTTGAAGCTATGGCATGTAAGATGGCCTGTGTTGTGGTTGATTATGGTGCATCGGCTTCACTTATAGATGAGCACCGAGGTGTTAAACTAGCACTGCAAGATAAACAAGGTATAACTAATCAATTAACTCGTCAGTTAGAACTGTTAGTCAATAATCCTGAACGAATATATGAATTATCGGAGCGGGCATATGAACATGTCATGAAATATTATTCATGGGCCGAAAAAGCGAAAAAGACAGTTGATGTTTACAAATGGGTATTAGGTCAAGCAGAAAAGCCGAGGTTTTGGAATTAAGGGCTGTTTCATATTATCTTCAGTTATACAGCTCTAGGTAGGCAATGTTTTAGTATGAAAAATACCTATACATATGTATATGGATAAATTGGGGCGCATGATAAAATCTAAGCAAGCCTTACTTCATAAAGAGCAAACGGTTCACTAACGTTTTATGCAAGAATATTACCTGCGATAATAAGATCTTTTAATAAGCTTCTATTTTTCAGTACCTCAAATACTCAGAGTCGAAAATAATATGATGTCAAGTCAAGGAAATTTGATTGCATACTTGGTCGATATTTCATGGCCATTGATTGCTATATGGCTTTATCGTACTAAATCAATTCAAGTCGCGACGCTATGGACGATTTTGGGCGGATTCATGTTTTTACCCGTTCGTACTGAAATTGACTTTCCTTTAATTCCACCTCTCGGCAAACACTCTATACCGGTACTATCAGCATTAATTGGAATTTGGCTACTCAAGAGACAAAAAATTTCATATATCAACAATGATCGATGGGTGAAAGGGTTGCTACTATTATTTCTCATGTCTCCTTTTATTACGGTATTGTTAAATGGAGATCCGATTAGTATTGGTAGTAGAACCATGCCTGGTTTGACCAACCATGATGCTATCTCTGCAACAATCAATCAATGGCTGTTTGTTTTACCTTTACTCTTTGGCCGACAATTTTTTAGGACATATGAGCAGCAATTGTTGATGTTTAAAACATTAGTAATTGCTGGACTTTTTTATTCTATATTAATGCTATTTGAAATACGTATGAGCCCTCAGTTGCACACTTGGCTATATGGTTATTTTCCACATAGTTTTGGACAACAAAAAAGATTTGATGGATTTAGGCCTGTCGTTTTTATGGGGCATGGTTTGTGGGTTGCGTTCTTTGCTATGACTATCTCACTGGCAGCTACAACGCTATGGAAAAATGGAGATAAAATTCGCAAACTATCACCAGCTATGGTGAGTTATTATCTACTCGGCGTGTTGGTTTTATGCAAAAGTATGGCATCGCTGTTCTATGGATTATATGCATATATTTTAATTCGGTATACAAGTACTAAAACTCAGTTTCGACTGGCAATTTTTTTAGTAATGCTTGCATTACTTTACCCTACAATGTCGATATTGAAAGTTTTCCCTCATCAAGAAGTTGCTGATTTGGCTGGAGTTATTGATCAAGAGCGCGCAGGATCTTTGATGTTTCGCTTTAATCAAGAGGCGATACTTCTTGAACATGGAGCTGAGAGATTTTTCTTTGGTTGGGGGGGGTGGGGACGAAACCGTGTGTTTAACGATGAAACGGGCAAGGATGAATCCGTGACTGATGGTCGATGGATTATCACCTTTGGTGTATATGGTTGGTTTGGTTTTATTGCCGAGTTTGGCTTGTTAACAATGACGGTTTTCCGAGCTTATATAGCATCAAAATTTGTAAAAGATAAAAAAGAATTAAACTTGTTAGCGGCCCATGCTATTTTAGTTAGTCTCATAATAATTGATCAATTACCGAATGCTTCATTACAACCATGGCTCTGGTTACTAGCAGGAGTATTACTGGGACGATCGGATGATATTATTTCTAAACATAAAATATTATCCAAGACCTTATCTAACTTAAAATAAATTAAATTAAATGACTAGATCGCTCAAACAACGTGCTGCTCATTCTGGGAAATGGGTGATTGCGGGACACTTTACTTCACAACTGTTGCGACTGGGTAGTAACCTCGTTTTAACAAGATTGCTTGTCCCTGAAATGTTTGGCGTAATGGCAATGGTTACGGTTATCATGGGTGGGTTAGCCATGTTTTCTGATGTAGGATTATTGCAAAACATTGTCCAAAGTAAACGAGGTGAAGAGAAAGATTATTTGAATACAGCTTGGACAATTCAGATTATAAGAGGCTTTGTAATATTCTTAATTGCGCTAGCTTTGAGTTATGGCCTCTATCTGTCAGGGCAGTATGGATTACTATCTTCTGATACTGTTTATGGCAACGTAGACTTGCCATTAATACTCGCTATTGTTTCTATTTCGGCAATCATTGCTTCTTTTAACTCCATTCATATACTGGTTTTAAATAGAAAGCTGATGATGAGTAAGTTGATAATTATTGATTTACTGAGTCAAATAATTGGGCTCATATTCATGCTTATTTGGGCGTGGTTTCATAGAGATATATGGGCTTTGGTTTTTGGCGGAATCTTAGGTGCTTTAGTAAAAATGTTATTGACACACACTCTTAATATTGGTGAACCATGTAAATTTCGATGGGATAAGGATGCAGTGGGTGACATTTTTCATTTTGGTAAATGGATATTTCTATCATCTATTTTCGGTTTTTTGCTAAATCAAGGAGATAGAATATTATTAGGTGGGCTGATTAGCCCAGAGATGTTGGGTGTCTATACGGTAGCTTTTTTTCTGGCGAATGCCCTTAAAGACATTATCACTAAACTTATTTCTTCAGTGTTTTATCCGGTATTGAGTGAAACATTAAGAAATTCGCCTGAAAATTTAGAAAGTACATATTATAAAATACGTAATAAGATAGACGCGATAGCTTTCTTTTCTGCGGGGTTTATATTTGCATCCGGTGAAGCGATTGTCAGTATTTTATATGATTCACGATATCAGGATGCTGGATGGATGTTACAAGTTTTATCCTTATCACTAATTGGCGCTGGATCGTTATTGGCAAGTCAATACTTCTTATCGAGAGGTAAGCCAAAGTTAGAAACCTTGCTTGTTTTTGTGCAAGTTACCTATTTTTATTTGGTAATGCCCGTCCTCTTTTATTTTTACGGTATCACTGGTTCAGTAATAGCGATTGCAAGTTATCCTATTTTGAGATTATTTCTTTCGATGTTTTTGATGAAAAAGTTTTTTTTCTTTAATTTAAATAAGGAATTAATTATGTTGCCACTGATAGCTATTGGTTTCTGGATTGGCAATATAGTGGCAAACATCATTATATGAAAATAACATTTGTTGTACCTGCACTTAATTTGACCGGAGGTATTAGGGTCGTTGCTATTTATTCTAGCTACTTAGCAAATAAAGGTCATGTGGTAACTGTAGTCTCACCAAACAAACGGATCTTTTCATTAAAGACTAGGTTAAAGTCTTTTTTAAAGGGCAATGGTTGGGATGCAGGTTCACATTTTGCTACTGATTTTTTTTCAAATCCTAAAGTTAATTTAAAAGTTGTTGATACTTGGAGAGATATTACTGAAGATGATGTTCCTGATGGAGATATCGTTATAGCAACCTTCTGGAATACGGCCGAGTGGGTAAAATCATATTCAATAGCTAAAGGTGTGAAATTTTATCTCATTCAACATTATGAAATTCATCCATGGTTACCTATCGATAGAGTAAAAAATACACTTAAGTTGCCATTCAAAAAAATTGTTGTCGCTGGCTGGCTAAAAAATATTCTTGTCCATGACTATGGTGCTGATAATGTCACCGTTATAGCAAATGGCGTTGATCATAAGCAGTTTTATAGTGATGGAAAAAGAAGTAAGCAAACGATACCAACAGTCGGCTTTTTTTATTCAGAACGAGCTTTTAAAGGTTGTGATGTGATCATAAAAGCCATTAACTCTGTAAGGGAGATTTATCCTGAGGTTCGTGTTATAGCAATGGGAATGAAGCAAGCGACTAAAGAACTTCTTTTACCTGAAAATACAAATTATGTTCAGGATCCAGCACAAGATCAAATCAAAAATATATATAGTCAGTGCGATGTATGGTTGTTTGGGAGTCGGAGTGAAGGTTTTGGCTTGACATTGCTCGAAGCGATGGCGTGTCGCACACCCGTGATAGCAACTAATGCTGGTGCGGCTCCAGAGTTGATGGCAGAATCAGGAGGTCAACTGATTGCCATTGATGATATAAAAGCCATGGCTGATGCAATAATTCGAATCATAAACATGGGACAAGCTGATTGGCAGTTTTATTCAGAGAAAGCTTATAATGCATCTTGTATGCATTCATGGGAAAAATCTGCAGATAAACTAGAAAAACTACTCCTTCATGAATCTCAAAAAGCGTGAAATTGATAAATATTAAAGGAGCAGTATGTATTTGCAATCATTGAATTATTTTAGAGCAATTGCGATAGTTCTAATAGTTGCAGGGCATAGCCATCTAATTTCTGGAGTTCACTTTACTACAATCGGTACACAGGTCTTTGCTAACTTACTTATTGGGGGGACGTCACTTTTTGTGTTTATATCAGGGTTTTTGTTTCATCATATTTTTTTGCCTAGATATAAATTTTCAAAATTTATGACGGGAAAAATAAAGAATGTCTTTATCCCATATATATTTTTATCAATACCCATTATTTATTTTTTGTTGACAACAAATACTGGCTGGAAACCTTTTTTTATGCCAAATGGATATGGCGTGACAAATAAATACATCATTCCTATAACTAAATATTTTTTGACAGAAGATACGATTATTGCATATTGGTATATTCCATTTGTAATGGTGACTTTTTTGATGGCGCCTCTACACGTTCTTTTTATCAAGAAAAAAACATCCATTCAACTTATCACCTTATTATTATTAGCTCTAGCGGCAATAATGCATAGACCTGTGGGTAATTTAAATGTACTGCAATCAGTTATATATTTTCTGCCGGTATACCTTTTTGGTATTTTCTGCTCAATAAATAAAGATATGATTTATGCCATTTTTAAAGAAAAAGAGTTATATCTATTATTGTTAGCAGTTGCGCTGGCGGTAATTCAGGTATTGATAGGACACGTTGGTAACTATCATAAGCCTCCATTTGATATTCAAGATATTGATATTATGCTTTTTCAGAAAATATTACTTAGTTTGTTTTTTATGGTTTGGTTACATCGATTTGAAGGGACGTCTCATCAATTATTAGATAGTGTGGCAGCCAAAAGCTTTACGATATTTTTTCTGCATGGTTATATTCTTTTTACGCTGCAAAGAGTTTTGTCCCACATGCAGTTCAATGACTTGGCTGCGATATTCAATGATGGCTCTTATATAAGCTGGATTATATGGATGATAACTGTAGCAATGATTGTTTTTATTTCGATGTATATTGCGTTTGTAGTTAAATTTGTAGCAGCCAAAAACTCTAGATATTTGATTGGATATTAAACTATGAAAGCATTATTAAGCGGAATAATATTCGTACAGTATGGTGACTATAGACAAGCATATTTAAACATGAGAGCAGGGGGAGAGCAACAATATTACGCTCAACGACACTCAGTAAATTATGTGGGTACACTTGTTCAAGAATTTACAGATGTAACTGTTGTGTGTTTGAGTGCTGATTATCCGTATGAAATACTACCTAATGGCGTTGGTGTTATTGGTATTAATGTAAGGCGGTATGGTGACAAAACGGTTTTAGATTATGTTTCATCTCTAGCTCTTAGTCATATTGTCCTTAGAACACCAAGCAGGATAATTCTAAAGTACGCAGTTCGAAAAAATATCGCTATCCTGCCTATTATTGCTGATTCATTCAAGCGAAAGGGTGTTGGATCTATATTCAGCCACTATATTTTATCTAGAGCACTGAATAATACGAAGATTAAATATATTGGCAACCATAGTCTTAATGCGTCACTTTCCCTCGCAAATATTGGTGTTTTAGCAGAAAAAATAATTCCATGGGATTGGCCGCATACCGTTGTCCCTGAGTTATTTGATGTCAAAACTGAAATCAGTTCTATACCGACACTATTTTATGCTGGACAAATCTCCAAAGAAAAAGGTATCTACGACTTGATTGATGCAATTGAGTTGATATCTAATGTAACTTCTGTAGCTTTAGAGGTGGCGGGTAATGACAAGGACAATCAACTTCAATCATACATAAAATACAAAAACTTAGAATCTTACATCACCTTGTTGGGTATGCTACCCCAGCCTGATGTTATTAATAGAATGGCATTGGCTGATATGGTGATTGTTCCAAGCCGACACGAATATCCAGAAGGATTGCCGATGACTATTTATGAAGGGCTAGCATCTAGGACGCCATTAGTTGTTTCTAATCATGCCATGTTTGTTAATAAAGTCGTAGATCGTGTTTCAGGTATAATTTTTGAGGCAGGTCAAGCTGAATCTCTAGCTCAAAAATGTTTAAGTTTAATAGCGGATGCTGATTTGTATAATAAAATCTCAATTAACTCAGCAGAAGCTTGGTATGCATTGAAAATTAAAGTTGAATGGACAGAATTAGTTAGTCATTTTATTCGTGATGATCTCGAAAAAAATGATATTGAAAAAATATCTTTAGTCAGTTACGAGGGAAGCAATGTCTAACGTTACATTTGTTTGTTGTATAGAGTCAGGTGGCTTAGAAGAGATGACTCTCAGAATGATCGCTAGCCTTAGACGGTGGGGTGGGCAATATAAAGATGCTGCAATTATTGCTGTTCGACCTAGAATGGGTTCGCCATTATCAAAAAGGACATTAAAAATACTAGATAGTTATGATGTCATGTATTTATACTCGAATGTTAATACTGAATCTTGGTTCAAATATATGAACAAGCCTCATGCGCTTAATTTAGCAGATGAGTTCGTGCAAACTGAATTTATGTGCTGGATTGATAGTGACATTATATTTTTGGATGAGCCATTCCAATCAGTCACCTCTTTTAAAAATGATGTTTATGCTTGTGCATCAGATAAAAATATTGGTTCAACAGGCGAAGCAGATAAGTTCGATCCTTACTGGCAATACTTATGTGCCGAATTAAATATTGATATTAATCAGATGCCATGGATTGTCACTGAATACGAACAGCACAAAATAAGACTATATTTTAATAGCGGTGTTTTTTTATATCGAAAGAGTAGTCATTTTTCCAAGCAATATTTAAATGTTTGCCAAAGATTGTTGCGTTCCAAAATTGCGAATACAGAATCAGGCATTTTTTTTACGGATCAAGTTGCATTAGGCTTAACTGTTTGTACAATGAATCTATCTTATATGGCACTTCCACTAGCGGATAATTTTCCTATAAACAGAAATAAAGTATTGGCTGGCCATGACCTTAGTGGTGACGTATCGATACTTCACTATCATGATATGATGTGGCAACCCAATTGGCCTAATTTACTAACAATTCTAGAACAACGGGATCCTGAAGTTTTAGATTGGTTAAATGAGTTAGGTCCTACGATGAATAATTCGAACTTTGCATATAAAGTTGTAGCTAATCTGTTATCTAAGTTTAGAGATGTAAAATTAAAATCCTATCTCAAGAATTGCCATGAGGTCTGCTAAAATGGCTCGATTTTGTGTTGTTATCATCAACTACAAAACGCCACATTTAGTAACTGGCTGCCTAGAATCGTTATTGCCAGAACTAATTATATTGGATTCTAAAGTCATTATTGTCGACAACTATTCTAATGATGATTCTTGCCAGATCATTTCAAAATGGATTGATCAGAATGATAGTTTGAAACAAATTGAATTAATTGTGTCAGAAGAAAATACTGGTTTCTCAGGTGGGAACAATCTTGGTATTAGTCATGTTGAGGCAGAATATTATCTTTTGTTAAATAGCGATACAATTGTTCGCAAAGGCGCTATTGAACTTTTACTCAACGCTGCGAATAAAGATAAAAAAATTGGACTAATTAGTCCTCGTTTAGAATGGCCTGATGCAACACCGCAAGAAAGTTGCTTTAGATTCCATTCACCGGTTAGTGAATTTACATCTTCTGCTGGAACAGGTGCAATTAGCCAACTTCTGAAGACATATTCTGTCGCAAACCCCGTCACCAGTGACAATTCTTATTGTGATTGGACCAGTTTTGCCTGTGTATTAGTCAAGGCAGATGTTTTCAAACAAATTGGGTTAATGGATGATAAGTTTTTTATGTACTTTGAAGATATGGCCTATTGCTACCAAGCAAAACAAGCGGGTTGGTCGATATTAAATGTTCCCTCTGCTCACGTGGTGCATCTACGTGGAGGTAGTTCACCCGTAAAAAAACGGGCCAAGTTACGTAAACGTTTACCTCGTTATTTTTATGAATCAAGAACGCGCTGCTTTTATTTGGCTTATGGTCACTTTGGCTTATTATTAGCTAATATAATGTGGACTTTTGGTTTTATCATTTCATTATCAAGATCTTTATTATCATCTAGGTACATTCCTAATCGTTCGACATCTCAGTGGAAAGATATCTGGACTAATTTCTTTAATCCCCTAAGACCCTATATTCATCCGGATAATTATGACAAAACCTGATTTTATTATTATTGGTGCAATGAAAAGCGCCACTAGCACGTTACATGAACAGTTGGCTCAGCAAACTGGTATTTTTATGTCAACGCTTAAAGAGCCTAATTATTTTAGTGATGATAATATTTATAGCTTAGGTGAAAGTTGGTATGACCAAATTTTTAAAGATGCTATGCCAGAAGATATATGCGGCGAATCTAGCACGCATTATACCAAGCTTCCTGATTATCCACTGACTTTGACTCGTATGGGAAAACGGCTTAAAAATCCGAAGCTTATTTATGTTATGCGTCATCCTATAGATCGTTTAATTTCACATTACATTCATCAGTGGACACAAAATGTGTTTAAGTGTGATATCAATAAGGCGATTGATCAATATGAGGAACTAACGGCTTATAGCTGCTATGTTAAACAACTAGCTCCTTATTTTGAGCAGTATGGTCATGAAAATGTATTACCTGTTTTTACCGAATCGTTAAAAGTTAACCCACAGAAAGAGTTAGAGCGTGTGGCTGATTTTATTGGTTACAAGCAGCCTGTATTTTGGCGAAATGAAATTTTAGAGCAAAATGTTTCAAACCAAAGAATACGAACCTTTAAAGGGTATGGCTGGTTAATAGAGTCTAGGCTAATGACCCTTTTCAGACAAAATATAATTCCGAAAAGCTTACGTAATAAGGTCAAAAAAGGACTGATGATGACTAAGCGTCCTGAAATTAACCAAGCGCAGAATGTGAAATTATTAGCATTATTCGACAAGGACTTAGCTGAACTAGGCGCAATGCTGGGAGTGGAGTTATCTTGTGCCAACTTTAAGGATGTAGTTAGAGAAAAAGAACTTAATTGGTCTGGCGTATATTGGAATAAACGGTGATTTCAACTTCTGAACCAGATTGGTCTAGAGAAAAGCCGAGACGACTTTGGGATCCCAGCCGACGATTATTAGGAGCCATTAGACGTTATCAAAAGTATACACAGAAACAAGGTATTTTCGCTCTATTTATAACTAAATTAGTTGTACTTCAACATCGTTTTTGGTCTGTTATAACTGGCGCAGATATACCGCTCACTAGCAAGCTAGGTGGTGGGTTACTTATTCCGCATCCTAATGGTATTGTGATTCATCCAGATTCAGTGATTGGTGTTAATTGCTTAATCCATCAACAAGTAACTATTGGCGTAAAAAGAGGCTCTGGTAAACCGCCGGTAATAGAAGGTCATGTTGATATCGGTGCCGGCGCTAAAATAATAGGACCGATTTTAATTGAAAGTGACGCACTGATCGGCGCGAACTCAGTGGTTGTAAAAGACGTGCCTGCAGGTTCTATTGTAGCAGGAATTCCTGCCACAATTATTGGTACTACTAGGAATTAATTAGGGATGGATGCAAGTAAAGTAATAGGCGCTGTAATTATCGGTCGTAATGAAGGTCAACGATTAATAAACTGTATCGAGTCTCTGAAGTCTAATATTCAGCATATTGTTTATGTTGACTCTGGCTCTAGTGATAATAGCTTGCAAGAAGCACGAAATCGTAATGTTGATTGTGTTTCTCTAGATTTAAATATGCCTTTTACCGCGGCACGTGCGCGTAATGAAGGCGTAAAGTATTTAGTTGATACTTACCCTGATATTGAATTCATTCAATTTATTGATGGCGACTGTGAAGTTCAACCAGATTGGTTTGATGAGGCATATCGATTTTTAAGTGAAAATGATTGGTATGCGGTGGCATGTGGAAGGCGCCGTGAGCGATTTCCCGAAAGGTCAATATATAATCAATTATGTGATATTGAATGGAATACACCTATTGGTGATGCAAATTCGTGTGGAGGCGATGCTTTAATTCGTGTCTCTGCTTTTACACAAGTTGGTGGTTATAATCGCTCGTTGATTGCAGGTGAAGAACCTGAAATGTGTTTTAGGTTGAGAGACAATGGTTGGAAGGTTGTGCGTTTAAATCTTGAAATGACGTTGCATGATGCTGCTATGATGCATGTTGGTCAATGGTGGAACCGAGCTAAGCGTGCAGGTTTTGCCTATGTGCAAGGTTACTATTTACATGGTCAATCATCAGAACGATATAACTATAAACCTACAATGAGTATTTTACTGTGGGGTGGGGTTCTTCCTCTATCAATAATATTATTGTCGCTATTGGAGCCTTTATTTTTGCTTTTATTTTTGGGCTACCCTTTGCAAATTTTTAGGTTGTCAATTAAAAATATTTCACACAATATGTCCATCAAAAATGGTTTTTATTACGCAATGTCTAATGTTTGTGGGAAACTCCCTCAATTTATTGGCGTGTTGCGATTTGTGAAAAGTCATTTGCAAGGTCGTCAGAGTTCATTGATTGAGTATAAATAACAAGGAATAAACAGTTTTATGTCTTATTTATTAGTGTCACCCTGCCGAAACGAAGCAGACTACATGAGGCTGACTTTAGAAAGTGTGGTTTCACAAACCGTCAAGCCTGATTTATGGATTATTGTCGATGATGGCTCGACGGATGAAACACCTGCAATCCTGCAAGATTATGCAAGTCGTTATCCATACATTAAGATAGTTACAAGAGAAAATCGTGGACATAGAAGTGTCGGTCCGGGTGTTATCGAGGCGTTTTATCACGGTTATGAGCAAGTTGATGTCAGCCAGTTTGATTTTGTGTGTAAGTTTGATCTCGATTTAGACTTACCTACTAGATATTTTGAAATACTCATTCAGCGGATGAATGATAATCCACGAATTGGTACGTGTAGTGGTAAGGCCTATTTTAGAGATAAAACCTCTGGCGATTTGGTCAGCGAAAAGTGTGGTGATGAAATGTCCGTAGGTATGACGAAATTTTATCGTCGCACTTGCTTTGAAGAGATTGGTGGTTTTGTTCGCCAGGTTATGTGGGATGGTATTGACTGCCATAAATGTCGTCAACTTGGTTGGATTGCTGTGAGTTGGGATGAGCCGGAGCTGAACTTTATCCATTTACGACCAATGGGGTCTAGTCAGCAGGGGATTTTCACGGGGCGTATGCGTCATGGTTTTGGACAATACTTTATGGGAACGGGATTGCTTTATATGTCTGCCTCATCGGTGTTTAGAATGTTGCATCCTCCTTACATTATAGGCGGGCTTGCTATGCTGTGGGGTTATGTGAAAAGTATGTTTCAACGTAAAGCTCGTTTTGATGATGTTGCTTTAGTGAAATTCATACAGTCTTACCAAATGCAATGTCTTTTGAAAGGCAAGACAAAAGCAACGGCGATGTTGAATCAACAACAAGAAACGGTTTGGTTGGAAAATCATTCTTATGAAAATGGGTGATTTATGAAGATTGCTTATCTGACAACTGTATATCCATCGGTTAGTCACACATTTATTAGGCGTGAAATATTAGAGCTTGAGAGACGAGGACATACAATATGTCGTTTTTCGATAAGAGAACCAGTGAATTGTGTTGACCCGATTGATTATAAAGAACTACAAAAAACATTTTATTGTCTTGGCCAATCTAAGGTAAAGATATTGTCGGCTGCATTATTAGTTTTTTTAACTAGGCCTTTAAAATGGCTTCGAGCTTTAAAAGCGGTAATTAGATTTAATTCCCTGAGTGAAAGAGGTTTGATTACCCATCTTGCATACCTTGCTGAAGCTTGTGTTTTACTAAAAGAATTAAACAAAAAAAATATTAATCACATTCATATCCATTTTGGAACCAACGCGACGACCGTTGCTTTGATAGTGAAAATATTAGGTAATATTACCTATTCCTTTACTGCACATGGCCCAGATGAATTTGATGCGCCTATCGGTTTAAATTTGATCGAGAAGATTGAAAATGCGGAATTTGTTGTGGCAATTTCGAATTATGGTGCTGCACAATTGAAGCGATGGGCGACACTGGACAATTGGGAAAAGATTATTGTTGTTGGTTGTACTGTTGATGATGAGTTTATATCAGCAGACTCGGATGTCCCAGTAGTAGTTAAAAATAATCAAATTATCTGCGTTGCTAGATTATCAGCACAGAAAGGAATTTTTATTTTACTTGATGCGTTGTATCGATTAAAAGAAAAAGAAATTATTCTTAATCTTGTATTAGCAGGTGATGGTGAACTTAGGGATGATATTGAAACACGAATTCAGAAATTGGGTTTATCCAATCAAGTAACGATTACAGGCTGGATAGATGGGCAAGAAGTTAAAAGACATATCAAAGCGTCAAAGGCTCTTGTATTAGCCAGTTTCGCAGAAGGTCTGCCAGTAGTTATTATGGAAGCATTCGCACTCAAAAAGCCCGTGATAACAACGTGGATTGCTGGGATACCTGAACTTGTTGTTCACGAACAAAATGGTTGGTTATACCCACCAAATGACATCGACGCTCTAGTTGATAGTTTGCTTGAATTTTTTAATACGCCAGAATCTCAGTTGATTGAGATGGGGGAAAGGGGATTTATAGATGTCATGCAAACTCATTCTGTTAAATCAGAAATCCTGAAATTAGAAAATGCTCTATTACAAGTACTTGGAGACCATTAATAATGTGTGGAATTGTTGGGGCGATTGGATTTATAGATCATAAGCTAATAAAACTTGTAGAGGAAATGAATAACATTCAGGTTCATCGGGGTCCCAACGGGCATGGTTTTTGGAAAAGTAATGCCGTAGATGATACTTTTTTGGGTTCAGCATTTGCTCATAGAAGGTTAGCGATCATTGATCTTTCTTCTGGTGCTCATCAGCCAATGTCTGATAGCAACACAGGTAATACACTTGTTTTTAATGGAGAAATATATAATTATTTGGAGTTAAAAGAAGAACTCGAAAAACTGTCTGTAGTATTCCGGTCTTGTAGTGACACTGAAGTTATATTGCATGCATACAGAATATGGGGCGAAAACTTTGCTACCCGACTTCGCGGTATGTTCACGATTGTGATTTGGGATGCTAAAAAACGCCAAACAATAATGTATAGAGATCGCCTTGGTATTAAGCCTCTTTATTATTCAACGATTAAAAAGTATGAAAAGCAGACTCTTATATTTTCGTCTGAAATAAAAACCTTACTAAAAAGTGGTGTAGTTGAGAAAAAATTAAATCCTGCAAGTGTTGAAAGTTTTATTTGGAATGGGTTTGTTGCTGGAGGGGAGAGTACAATTCTTCAAAATGTTTTTCAAGTTCAAGCAGGTTATAAGGTAATAATAGATGATCATGGGAATATTCAGAGCAAAAATCTGTTCTGGGATTTTCCTTCGTATGATAGTACCCAAAAACCTATTTCTATAGCAGAGGTTAAGGATGAATTAGAGAAATCTGTTAAGTTACATTTAGCAAGCGATGTACCATTAGGAGTCTTTTTATCAGGTGGAATTGACTCAAGTGCAGTTGCTTCGCTTGCTGTGCAACAGGGTCATAGTGAAATTTCAACATACAATTTAGCATTTGAAGAAATGGAATTTAGTGAAGCTAAGTATGCTAGAACAGTTGCTTCAGAACTTGGTACAGAGCATCATGAAATAATTTTAACTCAAAGTGAATTTATTAATAGCTTAGATGATGCTATGAGCAGTATGGACCAACCCAGTTTTGATGGTATCAATACATATTTTATTAGTCGAGAAATACGTAAAGCTGGTATTACGGTTGCTTTGGCTGGAACCGGTGGTGATGAACTATTTGGTGGTTATAAAAGCTTTGTTGATGTGCCTAGAGTAACAAAATACTCTCAATTGTTTTCACATTTTCCCAATGCGATAGTCCAAGCTTTATCTGACTCGGCAACAAGTGGTTTAGAAAGGCTCTATGGAAACGTTCCTCCACAGACGAGATGGGGAAAAATTGCCGACATAATTCAAGTTAAAGGTGATTTATTTAAAGCTTTTCAAACATCATATGCACTTTTCACGAAGGATTTTTTTAATCAACTTATTATTACCAATGAACGATATACTGAGTATGGACTGGACAGCCATTTAGCAAATGATTTAAGAGAAAATATTAACAACGAACCTGAATTAAAGCAGGTCTCTACCATGGAACTCTACCTTTTTATAAAAGAACGCCTTATGAGGGATACTGACTCGGCGAGTATGGCGGTATCTTTAGAGGTGAGAGTACCATTACTAGATCACGTGTTATTGGAGAAAGTCAGCAGACTAGATATGGCACAACGATTTGAACCTTTGGGTAAAAAACAATTATTGAGAGAATTAGCCATCCCAAACTTGGATGCTAAAATGTTCGATAGACCGAAATCTGGATTTGTTTTACCTTTTGACCGTTGGTGTAGAGATGCATTACAAAAAGATGTGGAAGAAACATTGAATGATAGAACGCTTTGTTTTTCGGTAGGGTTAAATCCTGATGCCGTTACTGCTTTATATCAAGCTTTTATTGCTGGAGTAAGGGGGATTTATTGGTCTCGTGTTTGGGCTATATATTCATTTTTATGGTGGTGTAGAAAATACAATGTGTCTATATAAATGATTAATCAAAAATCTGAACTGTTTCAAAATATTTGCATGGTAATAGGCTCACCAATAGATGCTGCGATTTTGTTAGGTGCCGAAGAAAATACAATTTCAAACGTTATACTAGTTAATAAGTGAAGTTCCCTATTTTATTTAAGCGCCGTTATTGTTACTTTCCTACTTTTTCGGGTATGTTATTTATTGTTGTCATACTCGTTTTTCTAAGTGGGCTAGTAGCCAAAAATTTCGCTAATTTCCTAGCTCTAAATGTACCTGTGTCGAGTCATTATTTGGTGGTGGAAGGATGGCTACCAAAAACTGGCCTTAAAGAGGCATTAATAGAGTTTGAACGGGGAGATTATGATCTTTTGATAACCAGTGGTGGACCAGATATTTCAGAGTTTGACTTGGGTTATTTAAGCTACGCTGAACGGGCAGGTGATGAGCTCTTAAAGATGGGATTAGATCCTAGTAAGTTAGTTATAGCACCATCACCTGCTTCTGCTCAGGATAGGACTTATTTGAGCGCTGTCATGGTCAGGAATAAACTAGCTGAGCGCTTAAAGGCTATGCCGGATTCAATTAATGTTTTTTCTAGTGATGTTCATTCACGACGATCGTATATTCTTTATAAGTTAGCTTTCAGAAATACATCAACTCAAATTGGAATAGTTGCTGCTAATCCTGATAGGTTTAATCTGGCTTCTTGGTGGCAAACGAGTGAAGGTGCTAAATCTGTGTTGACTGAAATGTTCGGTTGGCTGTGGACTAAGTGTTGCTTTGTGCCTCATGAGGTCGGTTCTCATAGTGAGTTATGGGGGCAAGATCATGGTTAAATCCTTAGAGCGTAATAGCTGGTCATTGTTGGGATTACCTTTCGATGCGGTAACTATGCAGGAAGCCGTTAATCAGGTAAATGATGCTATTATCAATCAACAACGCTGTTTTCTTTCAACGCCTAATCTTAATTTTGCTATTGCGTGTCAACAAGATGTCGAATTTTATCAATCTGTTGTAGACAGCGATCTTTCAATCGCTGATGGTATGCCACTCATTTGGATTGCTAAACTTTTGGGCATTCCACTAAAAGAACGCGTTGCGGGCTCCAGTTTATTTGAGCAACTTTATTCAACGCCACGAACTGAAAAAATAAAAGTATTTTTCTTTGGTGGTGAAAAGGGCATTGCAGAACGCGCGTTAGAGCAACTCAATGTTAATAGTGTAGGTATGATGGGATGTGGTTTTTATGATCCTGGTTTTGTCAGTATTGATGACATGAGTACACCTGACGTTATCGATAAAATTAATGCGACACAGCCTGATTTTTTAGTCATAGCATTAGGCGCTAAAAAAGGTCAGGCATGGATTCAACATAATCGTCATCAATTAAATGCATCTGTTATAAGTCACTTGGGTGCCGTGATTAATTTTGTGGCAGGCTCTATTGAGCGGGCTCCTGAACTATGGCAACGGCTTGGCATGGAGTGGTTATGGCGAATTAGGCAAGAACCTAGTTTATGGCGACGTTATTTTTTTGACGGATTAGCGCTGGTTAAAGTATTGTTGCTGAAAGTTTTTCCACTCGCAATATATGATCGACTGTTAAAGCACGCTGCGGATTATCAGTTGCCAATAGAATTAAGTCTTCATAAAACGGATATTACTTTAGTTAATTTAGGTGGTAGTGGTCATTATGCTAATCTTGAAAAAATACAATTGATGTTTTTAGAGGTATTAGAGCAGGACAGTCAAGATGGTGTTGAGTTAAACTGTGCAAAATTGAGATATATTGATAGTGCATTTATTGCTTCGCTGTTGTTATTTCAACGAGATTTAAATGAGCAGGGGCGTCAAGTCAATTTATCTAAGTTACCTTGTAGAATTAAACGACTATTAAAATTAAATAATATGTTAAATCGGTTTAAACACAGATAATTAATTAAGTAAATTAAGCCGATTAGGTCGGCTGAGATTAAAGGATGATGCTTTGTTGAGTATAAAACAAATTAGTTTACTGTTGGTGGCAATAACATTAGCTGTTATTACATATTGGTCAGGACTGGCTGAGGCTGTATTTCGCTGGGGTAGCCAAGAGGAATACAGCCACGGTTACTTAATTCCTTTAGTTACAGCCTATATATTATGGGAGAAAAAAGGACTTATACAGGCTACAGTTGGTCCCCCCATGTGGTCAGGACTATTGGTTATTCTTATCGCGCTTGTCGTGTTTATTGTCGGTGAGATTAGCGCTTTATTTGTATTAATACAGTATTCTTTTGTATTGTTGTTGATAGGACTTTCTTTAGTTTCTATTGGTCGAGCAACTAAATATACGTTTGCTCCTATCTTGTTATTATTATTTGCGATTCCTTTACCTTACTTTATTGAGGTGGTTCTGACTGCAAAATTACAACTGATATCATCATCGTTAGGAGTCAGTTTTATTAGATTATTTGATATACCTGTTTATTTGGAAGGTAATGTCATTGATTTGGGCGTATTCAAGCTTCAAGTTGTTGAAGCGTGCAGTGGTCTAAGATATTTGTTTCCCTTAATGAGTCTAGGTTTTATTGTCGCCTATTTTTATCAAGCAGCATTCTGGAAGCGTTCGCTTGTATTTCTAGCCACCATTCCAATTACCATTTTGATGAATAGTTTCCGTATCGGCGCTATTGGTGTGATGGTTGATAATTGGGGCATCTCAATGGCCGAAGGTTTTTTACATGATTTTGAAGGATGGATTATCTTCATGGCATGTGCAGTAATCTTGTTTGCCTTAATATGGATTCTCGAAAAATTGACGAATAAACATGGCTCTCTTGCATCGGTATTTGGTGTTGTTGATGCGTCGAGCGAGCTTTCACAACATGTTTCTGGAAACCGAACAAATAATAAACCAATGATCATTGTGATTATTATTTTGACGATAACGCTTATTTTGACTCAGTTTTTGAATAAAAGGATAGAAATCCTACCTGGCCATGTCTCATTTGTAAATTTCACAACATCTTTAGGTCAATGGCAAGGTCAGCATGATAAGTTAGATAAAGATGTAATAGAACAATTAGGTATGACTGATTATTTACTTGCAAATTATCGTAAGGAGCAATCGCCACCGATAAACTTCTATGTGGCCTACTATGAATCACAACGTAAAGGGGTATCACCGCATTCACCACGGGTATGCATTCCGGGAGGTGGCTGGGAAATTGCTGACCTCGAACGGATAGAGGCGAATAATCATCCCGTCAATCGTGTGATTATCAAAAAAGGTGATCAGCAACAGTTAGTATATTACTGGTTTCAGGGTCATGGACGGATCATTGCTAATGAATATATCAATAAGTGGTATTTATTTGTTGATTCAATATTTAAAAACCGAACTGACGGTGCGTTAGTCAGAGTGGTAACACTAGTTGGACCACAAGAGTCGGTTGAAATGGCTGATCAGCGAATTTTAGACTTTCTAACTCATGCCGAACCTGAGTTAACACAATATTTATTAAATTAGGATTTTAAGAATGATGAAGATGAAAGTAATTAGAATTTTGGTCATGACTAGCATGTTAGTTGGCGCTCTCAGCAGCTGCGGCTCATCGAGTGATAGCGCAGCAAGTTTCGTTGAAAGTGGTAAAGCTTTGATAGCAGAAGGGAAGATAGAAAAAGCACGGCTTGAATTTAAGAATGCGATACAAATCGATCCTAGACAAGCAGAGCCATTCTATCAACTGGCTTTACTTGATGAGAAAGATCAAAAATGGAAAGGGATGTTTGCTAATTTGACAACAGTCGAACAATTAGCGCCTACTCGTTATGACGCCATTGTTAAATTGGGTCAGCTTCATTTATTGGCTGGTAATTTTGATATTGCGATGGAAAAAGCAGACAAGGTATTGGCCGCAGACAAAAATAACATGATGGCTTACGTTTTACGTGCATCTGTCAATATGAAACAACAACATTTTGATGAGGCTACTCAAGATATAGATCAAGCGTTAGCATTAGATTCGGGCAATACGGAAGCCATTTCGGTGAAAACATTGATTCTTCAACAACAAGGTCAATCTGATCGCGCTTTGGTTCTTCTGAATGGGGCCATTAAACAACATCCTGAACAACTCCCCCTAACCTTGATTAAACTTTCTATCCTGGAAGGACAAAAAAATTATTCGGAAATGGAGAATGTTTATAAATCGTTAATGGTGAAATATCCAGATGAGGTTTGGATACCTGTCTCGATGGCTAAATTAATGAATATGCAAGATCGCTATAATGACGCTAAACAGGTCTTACAGCAGTTTATTGCGGCGAATCCAGATGAAAAACAAGCCAAGATTTTATTGATTTCACTTATGCAAACAAAAGAACCAGAGCAAACAATCGTCTTATTAGATGAATATATACAACAAGATAAAACTAATTTTGATCTGCGTTTTGCGAAGGTTAAACTTCAGTTAACAGATGCTAATAAGGACGCTGCTGTCGCAGAGTTAAAGCAAATCGCGACGTTGGATCCTGAGGGAAATAGTGGGCGTCAGGCGCAAGTCTTATTAGCAAAAATTGATTTGCAAAATGGCGATGTTAAAGCTGCAGAGACTATGGTTGAGCAGATTTTAACTGTATCGCCTGAAGATGAGGGTGCGCTACTGTTAAAAGCAAATATCGATATTATGAATAAAAATATTGATACGGCTGTCACAAATTTACGTGTTGTTTTACGAAATAATCCAGAGTCTGAAGAGGCTCTAGTACTTTTAGCTCAGGCTTATATGATCAGTGGTTCAACTGAATTAGCGGATGATAATTTCAGGCAGGCACTTGCCGTTAATCCAGGTAATACTGTAGCAGCATTATCTGTGGCGAATAACTTGATGAAAGAACGAGATTTGAATCGTTCTGAAGAGGTATTAGTTAATGCTCTTAAACAGGATCCGAATAAAGAATCATTGTTGCAAGCATTAGCACAAGTTAGAATTTTCAAAAAAGATTGGTCGGGGTCTGAAGCAGTCGTTGATACTCTGCGCGCCGACAATAAAGAATCTGCCGTTGCCTATTTCCTCAATGCTCGTATTGCACAAGGCCAAGAACAATATAGTAAAGCCATTGAACAGTATAAGTTAGCGTTAGCACTTAAACCTGACATGGCTCGTGCCTTACAGGGTTTAGCTTTTAGTTCAATACAGCTGGGAGAAAAGCAGGCGTTAGTAGACTTCTTAAAGAGTTTTATAATCGACAACCCTCGACAATTTTCTGCATATAACGTGTTGTCTAATATTTATTCACAAGATAAATCATGGGGCGAAGCTATTAATATTGTAGAACAAGGGCTCGCTGTTGAGCCTAAATGGCAAGCTGGTTATAGTGTTCTTGCTTCAATCTACTACGCTCAAAATATGACAAATAAAGTATTTGAATCCTATCAGCGCGGTATTAAATCAAATCCGGACAGTAGCTTTTTATCGTTACAACTCGCTTCAGCATATGAGCGTAATGGCGACTATAAAAAGGCAAAAACATTGTATGAAACATTGCTTGATAAAGATAAAAGTCTTGAACCTGCTATCAATAACCTTGCGAGTCTTTACACGGATCAATTTAATTCAGAAGACAATCTTAAAAAAGCATTGGATTTATCTAGTAGCTTTAAAAATTCGACTGAACCGTATTACCTTGATACTTATGCGTGGGTGAATGTACAACTTAACAAGCTCGACGAAGCCCAACCGATATTAGAACGCGTGGTTAAGTTATCTCCTGATGTCGCGATATTTAATTATCATTTAGGGTTGTTATACAGTAAGAAGGGTAATGCGGTTAAAGCTGAAGAATATCTCAATAAGGCTAAAAAACTTGCTGATGAGCAAGGCGATAAAACACTTGCAAATAAGGTGAACGAACTGTTGCCAAATAACTAATGTTTTAGCGTTAAGATAACCGTTAATCAAAAAACAATACGATGAATGTCCGACCTACGAAGAAGAAATGTAGGTTGGACTTTAGTTCAATAATAAACATTACTCTTGTTAAAACAATCCACACTAAATATTCAAAACATAAATTTCAGCAACAGTAGAATGGGAAAATAAAATGAAAATTGCTATAGCTGGGACTGGCTATGTTGGGCTTTCAAATGCGGTGTTACTAGCTCAGCATAATGAGGTATTGGCTTTAGATATCGTTGCTGAAAAAGTATCGATGATTAACAATAAACAATCACCGATTGCTGATGTTGAAATAGAAGACTTTTTGCAGAATAAAATATTGAATCTCAAGGCTACCTTAGATAAACACGAAGCCTATCTGGATGCTGATTTTGTCGTGATAGCTACTCCAACAGATTATGATGCTGAGAATAATTATTTTAATACTAGTTCTGTGGAATCCGTTATTAAAGATGTAATGGCGATTAATCCACAAGCGGTGATGATTATTAAATCAACGGTGCCTGTAGGGTATACCGCCAAAATAAAGCAAGATTTAGCCTGCGAAAATATCATCTTTTCACCTGAGTTTTTACGAGAGGGTAAAGCATTACACGATAACCTGTATCCATCACGTATTATCATGGGCGAAGATTCAGACCGAGCAAGGCTTTTTGCCAGCTTATTAGAGCAAGGGGCTATTAAATCAGATATTGATATTATCTTTACTAATGCCACTGAAGCTGAAGCGGTCAAATTATTTTCCAATACCTACCTTGCAATGCGTGTTGCGTATTTCAATGAGCTTGATACCTATGCCGAAGTGCACGGTTTAAATACTAAGCAGATCATAAAAGGTGTGTGTCTCGATCCACGAATTGGCGATCATTACAATAATCCTTCATTTGGTTATGGGGGCTATTGCCTACCCAAAGACACCAAGCAATTACGCGCTAATTATCAAGATGTCCCCAATAGTATTATCGGCGCGATTGTTGATGCGAATACCACTCGTAAAGATCATGTCGCTGCATCCATTGTTAAACTGAAACCCAAAGTTGTGGGGATCTATCGTTTGATTATGAAAGCGGGCTCAGATAATTTTAGAGCCTCTTCTATTCAGGGAATCATGAAACGTATTAAAGCGAAGGGAATTGAAGTTATCGTCTACGAACCTGTGCTTGAAGAATCTGAATTTTATAATTCAAAAGTCATTAATGATCTTGAAGCATTTAAGGCACTTAGTGATGTGATTGTAGCCAACCGATTAGTAGATGAAATTAAAGATGTTGCTGATAAAGTCTATACCCGTGATTTGTTTGGTAATGATTAGGTGCTGTTGATTTCTGATGTATAAATTTGTGGACTTTTTTATGTTATCCGCCTCATGCTGGTGCGATGCTCTTTCGTTAATCAAGATGATGCCCGCATTGTAATATAGTCACTGTCAACGCCAATTAATATTATGTATCATAGACTTAAAAATAAAAAAACTTACAAAATTTGTGAAAGGATAAAATAAAAATATGGAACAAGACAATATTGTATGGCACTTGCACAACGTTACTAAAAAGAATCGAACAATTCAAAAGAAACAGCAAGCACGAATCTTATGGTTTACAGGTTTAAGCGGCGCTGGTAAATCGACGATTGCAGGGGCTGTTGAGCAAAAACTCTATGAAATGGGTCATCATACTTATTTATTAGATGGTGATAATGTCCGACATGGTCTAAACAAAGATTTAGGCTTTTCTGATGAAGACCGCATAGAGAATATTCGCCGCATAGGTGAGATGTCAAAACTGTTTGTGGATGCAGGCTTACTTGTTTTAACCGCTTTTATTTCGCCTTTTCGCACTGACCGAAGAATGGTGCGTGAATTAGTCGGAGAAAGTGAATTTATTGAGATTCACATGGCAACCCCCATTGAAACGTGTGAGCAGCGTGATCCAAAAGGTTTGTATGAGAAAGCACGTAAAGGCGAGATTAAAAACTTTACGGGTGTTGACTCCGAGTATGAGGCGCCAGAACACGCTGAGATAACGATTAGCACAGCAGAACTTAGTATTGAACAATGTGCCGATGTAGTGATTGATTATTTAATTGCACATCGAATTATCTTTGATTATAAGGAATAACTCGGTGCAGTATATCGATGCCTTTAATGGTGATGCTGACGGGCTATGTGCCTTAGTTCAATTACGCCGAAATAACTCCGTTTCTTCTACTCTGGTCACGGGTATTAAACGCGATATTAATCTGCTTAAGCGTATCGCTGATGGTGCTAATACATACATTACAGTGCTTGATATTTCATTTGAAAAAAATGTGGCTGATGTTGAACGGCTATTACAATCAGGTGCTCAAATAAGCTACATCGATCACCATCAGGCAGGGAAAATATTCGACCATCCTAATTTGAAAACAGATATAAATTTATCGGCTGATACTTGTACCTCTTTAATTGTTGATAGACAACTACAAGGCAAATATCGCGCTTGGGCGATTACTGCTGCATTTGGCGATAATCTTGATAACAAGGCGATGGTATTAGGTTTAGAATCTGGCTTTAATCGAGAAGAACTTGCTCTGTTAAAAGAGTTGGGAACCTATCTGAACTACAACGGTTATGGTGCTAGTTTAGATGACCTCTTTTTTGATCCCGCTATACTTTATCAACGGCTAGTAAAGTTCGATAGCCCGTTTGAGTTTATGGAACAGGATTCCGACATCTTTGCGACCCTAAAGACGGGTTATAAACATGACATGGAAAAAGCCGAAGCCTGTCCGATTATTAATGCGACGGATAACACCACCGTCATTGAGTTACCTAATGAAAAATGGGCTCGTCGCGTAAGTGGTGTATTGGGTAATGAGCTTGCAAATCGTAACCCAGACAAGGCACATGCCATTATTACTGATAAAGGCGATAGTTCGTATCTCGTCAGTGTGAGAGCGCCGTTAAATAGAAAAACTGGGGCTGATACCTTAGTAAGTCAATTTCCAACGGGTGGCGGACGAAAGGCTGCTGCAGGGATTAATGCATTACCAAAAGCATTGCTAACGACATTTATTGATGAATTTGAACATACCTACCAAATAACGAGAATGGGTTAAAAGGATTGCTATGAAGGTTCTAGTGTTAGGTGGTGCGGGTTATATTGGCTCACACATGTGTAAGTTACTCTCAACACAAGGTCATCAGGTTGTTGTGTTTGATAACTTAAGCACAGGCTATCAAGAGGCGGTGAAGTGGGGCCCTTTAGTTGTTGGTGATGTTTTAGTAAAGGCCGATCTAGAGAAACTGTTTAGCCAACATGGACCCTTTGATTTAATTATTCATTTTTGTGCTAAGTCCTTAGTGGGTGAATCAGTAAAACAACCCAATGAGTATTATCGAAACAACGTTGTTGGGACGCTTAATCTGTTGGATCAGATGGTGAGAACTGGCCACGATAAATTGGTCTTTTCTTCGACTGCAGCTGTGTTTGGTACACCATTGGTTGAATTAATTGATGAGATGCAACCGAGACTGCCGATTAATCCGTATGGGCAGTCGAAGAAAATGGTCGAAGATATTTTGCAAGACTACTTTAATGCATTTGGATTGAAGTCAGTCTGTTTACGTTATTTTAATGCCTGTGGTGCAGATCCGGATGCTGAGATTGGAGAACGCCATGAACCAGAAACGCATTTGATCCCCAACATTTTAAAATCTGTATTAAATGGCTCCGAACAAAAATTAAAAGTATTCGGCGATTCATATCCAACGGCTGATGGTACTTGTGTACGAGATTACATTCATATCAATGATCTTGCATCAGCACACTTATTAGCGGGTGAATATTTAGACACAAATAAAGGTGCCTATGCTTTTAATCTGGGTAACGGAGCAGGCTTTAGTGTATTGGATATTATTTCAGCGGCTGAAAATGTCGTGGGGGATAAGATTCCCTATAATATTGAAGAGGCACGAGCGGGTGACCCTCCTGTTCTAGTGGCTAATGCAGCCTTAGCTAAACAAGAGTTGGGTTGGCAACCACAGTACACAGAAATTGAAAAAATTATTGCTACTGCATGGCGTTGGCATCAAAATGAGCGTTTTTGATTTTTAGATAAGATTTCTAATGAAAGTAAGTGGTGATAGCCTATTTTTAACATGTTAACGGGCTTAAGTGTGTTGTACAGAATAGCTTATAAATCACTTTAGACTTATTCGATTGACAGGCTTATACCAATAGTGGAGTGGAGTAGGGTAATCTTTGCGTGAGTATTATTTACGTATCATTAGAAATAAAAATCTAATTACACTTCCACTTACACTACAGAAATAAGCATTTTAATACTCAAAATTATAAGCAATACAGCAAATATCTTTTTTAAGGTAGAAATATTCAATTTGTGAGCTAACTTTGCACCGTATGGCGCCGTAAAAAAGCTAGTGACCGAAATAAGTAATACAGCAGGTAAATAGACATAGCCAAAGGTATAACTACCTATTGAATAGCTTTCCCAGCCATTAATGACATAACCTAAGGTACCAGCAACAGAAATTGGCAAGCCTATTGCGGCAGAGGTTCCTATTGCTTTTTTTATATCAATATTCTGCCTGATTAGATAGGGTACAGTTAATGAACCACCTCCAATCGATACGACTGCTGATATTGCACCAATTCCACCACCCGCGAATAATAATCCCGTGTTATTAGTTAGACCTCTCGTCGGCTTAGGTTTTTTATTTAAAAACATTTGAATAGCGACATAAGCCATAAATACTGAAAAGAACAAGGCAAGATAAAGAGAGCTGATCTGCGAAACGAATAAGGTAGCGAAGAATGTCCCTACAAGAATCCCTGGCGACATACTTTTAACGACTCCCCACATAACGCCTCCTTTTGCATGATGAGCACGTAAACTTGAAATAGACGTTATTATTATGGAGGCCATTGACGTACCTAATGCCAGGTGAACAACATTTTCTACAGGGATCCCTTGTAATAGAAATATTGAAGTTAGTACTGGCACCATTATTCCGCCACCACCAATTCCTAGTAATCCTGCCATAAAGCCGACAATGCAGCCCAATAATAAAAATACCATAATCCATTCAATATCTAACATATTAGGCCCATTTCTATTTTTACCTTTTCCGATTGAAGTTGATGTGATTGAGATGCCTTCTCGAAATATCAAAAGCATTTTTCTGGTAGAAGTTCAAAGACCGCTCAAAGTGTGGCAATAGGGGGAGGTGAAGACCTCAAGCTTATGTCATCAATCTTTAAGATTTAAGTTAGCTTTGATTAGACTTTGGGCTTTGAATTGTCGATGTTCACAGCATCCACAATAAAATTGCTCCAAATAAGATACGATAGATTCCAAAGCCTACAAAAGTGAATTTATCTAAAAAGCGAATAAATAACTTAATCGTCAGATAAGCTACAAGAAATGAGGTAACAAAACCAACCAGTAACACGAGCAGATTGCCGTCTATTAATTCTTTATAATGTTTCAGCATATCAAAACCAGCCGCCGCCGCAAGTACCGGTAATGCTAATAAAAATGAAAACTCAGCGCTTGCTTTTCGATTTAAACCTACTAATAATCCACCTACTATAGAAGCCCCTGCACGACTAGTACCTGGTATTAATGCAAACACTTGTGCTATGCCTATCCAAAGTGCTTGTTTATAGGTTATTGCTTCAACCTCATCAACGTTAACATGATGTTCTTTATGGAAATATTCTAGGATCAAAAATATGATACCGCCAACGATGAACATCACGCCAACAATCGGTACGGTAAAAAACTCTTTAATTTGTTTATGAAATAACAGACCAACAAAGCCAATAGGAATAAAGGCTAAGCTCACTTTTAACCATAATTCACGATGTTGAAATGTAAACTTATCTTTATAGTTAGCAACAACAGCCAAAATGGCTGAAAACTGAATAATAACTTCAAATGCTTTATTGGTATCGGTTTGCTCAATTGATAACCAATTGCTGGCAACAATTAAATGGCCTGTCGATGAAATAGGCAAAAATTCTGTAATTCCTTCAATAATACCTAAAATTATCGCTTGTATAATATCCATAAATATTTTTCTGTCTCTTAGGTTAAGGGTCTGTACTGCTGGGTTGGGATCAAAAAATAATGTGCACTGATGGGCTAATTGTAATTATGTTCGAATAGTATAGGTGATATGGAAAATAATGCTATTTAACGTCAACTTCGTGTCACTATTTTTAGATAGTAAGGACAGAAGGAATTGGTAATATTAACTAAAGAATGAGAAAACTAGGACCATCGTAGAATTCAGCCAAACTGTGTAATTAATATTGGTTAGCAAGGACTATTTCATATGGCTGAGCGAGCTTTAATTGCTGCTCAAATTCATCTAATGGGACAGGCCGGCTAAACCTATAACCCTGATAGTTCAAACAACCTGCATCACGTAAGAATGTTTCTTGTTCAATAGTTTCAACACCTTCGGCAATGACTTTCATACCTAAGTTATTACTAATCGCTATAATCATTTCAATGATAGCAGCATCACTTTGATTATTAAGCATATTGATAACAAAGCTACGATCAATTTTTAGTTCATCCAATGGGAAATTACGAAGTACGGATAGTGATGAATAACCAGTACCGAAATCATCTAATGATAATGAGATACCAATATCTTTAAGAAGCTGCATTTTATGAGCAAGATCGTCAACATTTTTTTGCATTAAACTTTCTGTTAATTCAAGCCTGAGAAGGTGTGGGGAACAGTTAGCATCGTTTAATGCTGCTTTTACTTCATCAACAAAGTTGTCTTGTCCAAAGTGTCGGGCGCTGATATTAACGGACAATCTTAAATCCTGAGTGCTCTTTTCCGACTGCCATGCCTTGATTTGATGACATGCATGGCGAAGAACGAAAAGACCTATTACATTGATTATATTTGATTTTTCGGCAATGGGAATGAATTTGTCAGGGGATATTAAGCCATGCTTAGGATGAATCCAGCGTAATAGTAATTCGGCCCCAATAACTTCATGTTGATGATTTACTTGTGCTTGGTAATAAGGGACTAACTCAACATTGAATAGTGCTCCTTGTAGATCGCTGGCAAGGCTGGCATCAAACTCAATTTTAGGTTGAAGGTTCTCATTGAAAAATTGCATACCATTTCGACCCGCTTTTTTCGCCTGAAACATCGCCACATCAGCACGTTTAAAGATGTCATTAATACTCAGCTCCTTGCCTTGAAACATGCACACGCCGATGCTACATGAGGTTCTATGCTGGTATTGTTCTAGTATGTAGACTTTGTTTATCTCGGTGAGAATTTTATCGACGACTACCTGGGTGGAATCAATAGCATTGGTTAATATCTCGCCGCGATTCTCTAGAATTAATACAAATTCATCACCACCAAAACGAGAGGTTGTATCTTCTTCGCGGAGTGTTGTTTTAAGTCTTCGAGCCACTTCTTGTAAAAGTAAATCACCTATTTGGTGGCCATAAAGGTCATTTAAATTCTTGAAGTTATCTAGATCAATAAAAAGTATTGCACCATATGACTTCGACCGTTTGCTTGAAATTAATGCCTGTTCCATTCTCTCCATTAATAAACGACGGTTTGGCAAGCTTGTTAGTAAATCGTAACAAGCTAAGTAATTAATTTCGTCCTGATTTTTCTTGGCTGTTGTTTTATCTTGGACGAGTGTTGCAAGTCCGATAACCATATTGTTTTTATCTTTGAGTGGGGTATACATCCATTCGCAATATATAGTCTCTCCATTTTTACACAAATTTTGATTTAGCTTGTTTTGCGTGGTGCCATCCTGAAATAGTCCATGCATCAATTCGAGTACTTTATTTTGCTCTTCTAATGGGGTGATACTACTCACATGCATTTGCATCACTTCATCAGCAGAATATCCAAAAATCTGTTCTGCTGAAGAATTCCATGCGATGACCTTAAAATTAGAATCCCATTCGATTACCCCCATTGGCGTGAGATCGATATGTAGTTTTTGTCTCTCTGCCAGCAGTTTTATTTTTTCTTCTTGTTTATAAGCTGTAATACGCATGAGCATGTTTTCATGAAGTTTCTTTGCAATGGACTCACCTGAAATAGAGACATATATAATATAAAGGGCAAGCATTGCTGCCATGGGAATTGAATATATATTTGCAGATAACAACAAGCTTGGTAATGAAAGAATATAAAGACTGCCAGCAAAGAGTTTTGCTGTAGTGGAGTCTATTGCGTAGGTAATAACCGCGCCACCAGAAACACCGACCAGCACAAAAATCATAAAGGCCTGTTGGGCCATATCTTGAGAAGCTTGATAAAAATAATAACCCGCCAGTCCCCAAGCGATACCACAAAAAGTGGTCGCTATTCGAAATCGTTTTAACCAAGTGTTTGAGTATTGGTCCCTGTCTTGTTGCTTATAATAAGCTCGAGACAGAAAATGGCGAGTGCTATAGATGATAATAAATATGGTGATCCAGCCCCAAAGAATATTATTTTTTATGGTGCCTATTTCTACATATACCAATGTTGCTGCAACAATAATAGATACAATGAAAGATCGAACATTACTAGCATAAAGCATCCGGACAATTTCAACCTGCAAAGCTTGGTGCTCTGGTGATTCGAATGAGGTATCGGAACTATGGAAGTATTTCACTGTAAGATAAGTACCCTTAAATTATCTATTTCTGCTGAATATCGGTCCACTACAGACCAAATTAACTCAGCATAGGAAAATTCGACGCAATTAATTGAGTATATGAGTTAAATCATTGTTACATAGCGAGTTAAGTTATAACAAATAAAGATCGTTAGTGTCTATCTTTACTCTAAAATATCAAATAGTTATTTCAGTTATTCAAGCTAAATGAATAGATTTAAATCTATTAATCGACGGGTAATTGCTCTGCTCAGTGGGATTTCTCAGCGATCGCTAGCTCCAGATCGTATTAAGGGGGGTATCTGGTGTTAGGTATGTCGCACACTGGGCTTGCAGTAATTCCGCACACGCCAAGGCGTCCGTCAGAGCATGATGTTGCCGATAATAAGGTAAATGATAACGAGTACGACTGTCTGTCAAACGGATCGACGCCTGTTTTCGCCCGAGCAAAGCACGCCACAGAGCGTTGCCTAGTTTACGGGAAAAACGGGCCTCAAGTTCCATGGTATCAATAACGGGGAATTCGATTCCTTCGTCGATAGAGCGTTTAAGTGCTGCATTCAGAAAATTTCGTTCAATAGGGCTATGATGCACGATCACAATCCTGCCCTGTAAACGACCCAGTAAGTCATCTACCACTGTGGAAAAGTCCGGGGCATCGGCTACCGCTGAATGAGTGATGCCATGCACCACAACAGATCTAGAATGTAACCGAGTCTCGGGTTTGATGATCCAGTGTCTGGCGTCAGCGCAACGTATACGTGTCAAAGTCATGTCGACTAAGCCAATACTGACAATGCTATCTCGATTTGAGTCCAGTCCTGTGGTTTCGAAATCTAGAGCAACCATTGGTACATCACTAATGGGCGTGGTAGCGGCAACAACGCCTGCTTGATAAAACGCTTTTAATGCCGGGTATTGACTGGTCTGTGCCAATATCGCAAAACGCTTTGCCCAATCAGCCTGTTTGGCAGGGGGCAAGCTTTGGGGTTTATCTGTAAGTTGATCTTTACCAAGATAAAACATGCTGCACTCTCAATTGGCTCTGCCAGGTTGATATCTAAATTTCATAAAGCGCTGTGCACTGCTTAATATTTGAAAGGCCTCTTTGAGGTTTTTACGGTCAAAATCCGAGAGATGCTCCGGTTCTATATTGTTATCAGGTTCACGTTTAAATTCAATATCTAAGGCTTGATGACGGATCCTAACCATCGCAATAAATTCCAGCGCATCGCGTAAATCCAGCCCTCTGCCGGGTGGCAAGATCCCCGCTTCAATAATATCTTCCAGCCGTTCAAAGGTATTACGTGCCGATGATCCTACCGCTAGAGCATGCAAACGAACTAGGTCAGCTATGGGTGCAGTACCACGACGTTTCATATTAATCGAATTAGTCTGACGACCATCTGTTTCCATTACAAAGTCTTTAAAAAATCCCAATGGCGGAGTTCTAAGTAAGGCATTACGAGCCATACACGCTAAGAAACGTGAGTTTTTATGAGCTTTTTGGCGGATCAAACGATTAAGTTGTTCCGCCCAGCGGGTCTGGCCCCAGACGCCTTCTAGATCGAAGAAAATAGCACTGTGTAATAAAGACTCGGCGTTAGGTTGCTCAATCCATTGGCTAAAATATTGTTGCCAAACAGCCAATGGTTGCCGCCACCGGGTATTGGTTGCCATTATGTCCCCTGTGCAATAGCTATAACCGCAACGCGCCAAACCGTCGCAGACAAAATGGGCCAACGCCTCAAAATAATCACCATGTAGAACGGGGTCATAACCGTTATCGAGAATAATGGCATTATCTTGATCGGTCACTATGAGTTGTTCGCCTCGTGCCATCGATCCTAGGGCTAAAAAACAGTAGGGCACTGGCGGCGGGCCCAGATGTGCCTCTGCCAGTTCACAAAAACGTTGTTTAAAGCTGCGACCCACTACTGCCATTGCACTACCAATCATTTGCGAATTGGCATCTTGGTGCACCATGCGCGTAAAACAACCTTGTACATCATTAATAAGGGCCGCTAATTCATCTACACTTTGGGCACTAAAAATATTTTTGACGACAAATAAGCTGTTTTCAGATTCGTAACGTAAAATATCAAGATGGCTTATCAGTCCAATTGGTTGGCTTTTTCGTAGCACGGGTAAATGCTGCACATTGTATTTGAGCATTAACATCATCGCTTCAAACACAAACTGATTACTCTGCACATAGATCAATTCAGTGGTCATGATCTCCGCCACAGAAACCTCACTGCTTAAACCTTCTGCGACTAGTCGCCGACGAATATCTAAGTCTGTAATAATGCCGATAACTTCGGTGGTTTGCTCTGTTTGGTCTTCTGTAGAACGAGTGATTAATAAGGAGGATACGCTTTCCTTGGTCATCCGAATGGCGGCTTGATGCACAGTGGTAGAGCTGGATACTGTCACGGGTAAAGCCGTGATTAAGTTGTCTACTTTAGCGGTTAATAATCCATTATCATCTTCACGCTTGGCTATCGATTGGCGTAAACGAGTTTGGTCTTCAACTTCTACAAAATCTGCAAAATGCTCACAATTATCAAACAAATAATTAAATGTTTCTTCGCCGATAAGATATACCAGTGTATCTTCGAGAGCGGTAACGGGAAATCGGACCGGACGATTGAGCATCAAACTTTGTTCGCCAAAAAAGTCCCCTGTTCCCAAGCGATTATATAATTGTCCGTCACGACGAAAAACTTCTACCGCGCCGCTGCGGATCACGTACCACTGATGATTGTCTTGACCTAATTGCAATATTGTCGACTGCGCTCGGTAATAGGCGACTTCAACATTATTGGCAACGTCACCCAATTCTTTGTCAGGTAAATTTGAAAACGGCGGGTGACGCCGGAAAAAGTCCAACACTTCGGATTGTTCAGCCTGCATCATCCTGCTCCGTATTATGTTAGCTAGACCCGTCCTGAACCAATTGTTAGATCAGGAACAGAACGAGTACTGACTAATATGCGTGTTATCTAGGCTCTGACATCAAACCTTTGACCGTGGAAAATGCAGCAACCAACAGTACTAGGGTAAAAGGCAAGCCGGTGGAGACGGCCATCGCTTGTAAGGCGACTAATCCCCCCCCCAAGATAAGCGCTATCGCAACTAGGCCTTCAAATGAAGCCCAGAATACCCGTTGCGGCGTTGGCGCATCTACCTTGCCTCCCGCAGAAATCACGTCAATCACTAGAGAGCCTGAATCGGACGAGGTCACAAAAAACACGATCACTAACACGATGGCTATAAAAGAGGTAATGCTGGACAGCGGTAACACATCGAGCATGCTAAATAGCTGTAAAGGCAAATCGGCCTCAACTACTCCTTGATAACCATCTACCACAACTTGTTTGATGGCTGTACCACCAAACACTGTCATCCAAAATGCACCGGCGATAGAAGGTATCAACAATACTGAAATGATAAATTCCCGCACTGTACGACCACGAGAGACTCGGGCAATAAACATACCGACAAAAGGACTCCAAGATATCCACCAGGCCCAATAAAATGTTGTCCAGCCTGAGGAAAAGTTACTGTCTTCGCGCCCTATGGGATTAGCAAGTTCCGGCAAATAATGGAAATAAGCCATCATGTTGTCAATAAAACCTGTGGCAATAGCCAGAGTGGGTCCAACGATCACCACAAAAACCAATAATAGACCCGCGAGCATCATATTGATTTCAGATAATTTTTTCACCCCGGCATCCAAGCCTCTTATTACTGAAATAAGGGCCAAGGCAGTGATACCTATCACTAACAAGACTTGGGTGGTATTCCCTAAGGGAACGCCAAACAGGTAATGCAGACCAGAAGCGGCTTGTGAGGCGCCCAAGCCTAGGGATGTCGCCAAACCGAATAAGGTTGCCAGTACTGCCACAATATCGATGATATGACCAGGCCAACCCCATACCCGTTCGCCCAAAATCGGATAAAATACCGAGCGGATTGTCAGTGGTAAACCCTTGTTAAAGGAGAACAGAGCTAAACCCAGTCCCATTATCGCGTAAATAGCCCAGGGATGTAGGGCCCAATGATAAATAGTGGCAGCCATCGCCAAACGTTGTGCGGCCTCGGCATCACCGACTGCGCCGCCCAAAGGAGCCCAATCCGTGCGCGCACCATTTTCTGCCACAGTTCCAGCAAACGAGGTGCCAAAATGGGTTAATGGCTCGGAGACGCCATAGAACATTAAGCCAATGCCCATGCCTGCGGCAAATAACATCGAAAACCAGCTTAAATAGCTGTAATCAGGCGTTGCCTCGGTGCCGCCAAGGCGTACTCGTCCTAAAGGAGAAAGTACAAGAGCGATACATATTAGTACAAAAATATTTGCCGCACTAATGAAAAACCAGTCCAGATTAGTGGTTAACCAACTTCTTATCCCACTAAACATCGGTTCAGCTTGATTTTGAAACATCAGCGTTAACGCGACAAAAGCAATTATTGTTAGTGCCGAGATGGCAAAAACCCTATTGTGTATATCTAAGCCATAGGGTCCTACATTAACTACAATATTGTCCTGGCCGACTTGATAGTCGGTATCGATAGGGTTGACTTCGCCATCAGGAACCATGGGATCCTTATTGTCTGTCATCAGATTATCCTTATTGTGTATTGTTGAATTTGAGAATGTGCTGGCAAGTTAGCTTAAAAGTAATAACCGACATTGATATTAAAACGTTGCTCATAATCGTTGCTATCACCGGAAGCACTACCGCCGACAAAAGGTTGGTTTTTACCATGTACCCAGTCAAAATAGGTAAACAGGCCACCTGCCGCTACCGAAAACCCAGTAACGTTCATTACCGTGTTAGCCGTATTGTCTGACTTGTTATAAACAACACCGTAGTTATTATAAAATTGCAGAGCTGTCACAGGACCAAAATTGACCGCCCAATCGTAAGCCAGATTTACCGTAGTAGAGGTCGCTTCAGCAGCAATGGAGTCATAAAATGAATAGGCGCCTACGGCAATGCGATCTATGTTAGCTATGTCATAGCTATATTGACTTTGTTGTAGTTGTAAATGCCAATTATTGTATTGACTATTAGTGTGCACTGCCCAGGCTTGGTAGTCACCAACACGTTTCATCCCATCATGCAGACCACCGCTTAAGGCCGATACACCTACTTCCGTGGATAGCGCACCCTGGTCAAAATGATAGGCAAATCGACCACTAAACGTATTGTATTCACCTATGGCCTGAGTCGGCTCATCATAAATACCTTCACCTATAGCGCGACTGCCAACGATGTCATAGGAATAACGATCAGTACGATTGTCTACATAACCATCTACGCCGCCTAGTTCATCGTTTTTAAAGAAACCTAAATCCAGTTGCCAATTGTCAGCAATACTGCGCTTAAACACGATGCCCATATCGAAATCATCTTCTAGGCCGAGGTAATAATTGGTGCTGAAGAAATAGTTTTGTGAATTATAAGGACTGTTGCCAAAAGGCACTTTGGTGATCCCAACCTGAGCTTGCCAATTCTCAGCAAATTGATATCCCACATAAGCGTATTTAACCGCCGTCATATAATCGAAAAAGCGAATTTCCCCGTTGAGTGAAACGTCGCCAATTTCACCACTCAAGTTAAGACGAAATATATCGAAATCAAAATCCCCGCCACGATCTTTGTTGCCTTCACTGTAAGAGGTGTAGTTGTAATTGCTACGAATAGCGCCTCCTACTGTGATGCCATCCTTAGACTCTGATTCTGACTTAGTAACAGCATCCGTCTTATCATCGCCCGACTGTTCGTTTGCAGTCTCAGCGTTTAACGCTATTTGTGAAGTGCTTGCATTGGCTTGGTCTTCAAGCTGACTTAGCCTGTTTTGCAGCGCCAAAATTTGTGCTTTTAGGCTATTAAGTTCTGTTGCCGAGACTTCTACGGTTTCGGCATAGGTCGGACTAACAAAGGTGCTTGCTAATATAACGGGTATGAAACAACGTTTAGCTATCATGTTTTTTCCCTGTAGTGAAAAATCAGACTGGTTCAATGAGGCTGATTAAGCTTGCAAAGACAATTGGCGTTTAAAGCCACACACGAAAAGTGTTTCAACTGTGCAATACAAGTAGTGAAGATACAATGCAAAAATGTCTTACGAACAGGGTATTGCGTTACAGACTGTACAGGATAGGCTAATTAAGCCTAAACAGCTAATTTCCAAAGAAAATAATTTCATTAAGTTAGTTGAAAAAGTGATTGTAAATAGAGTATTAAATACATCATTTACCTACGTTAGGTATGATACTCTAACGATTGAATTAATGGGTTCACAAGCGAGGTTGTTCAGTGAAAAGAAGACAGTTTATTGCATTATCTGTCATGACGTTTTTTGCCAATAAGGGGGCAGCTGGAACGACGTCTCGCCGTACTGGATTAGTGCTGGATGAGCGCTTTTCTCAGCACCTGATCAATCTGGCTCACCCAGAATCTCCTGCTCGTTATCAGGCTATTAAGGACTCTTTATTAGCACATCATCTAATCAGTTCCACATCGATAATCACTCCCAAGAACGATGGTGAAAAATGGCTATCATTGGTCCATTCACAGCAGCATATTGATTCAATTAAAACTACGCAACCCAAAACACATCAGCATGCATTACTCGCAACAGCAGGTGTTTTGTCAGCGATAGATGCTGTTTTTACAGGTCAGATAGATAATGCTTTTTGTGCATCGCGACCTCCTGGTCATCATGCTAGCAACACAGGAAATGAAGAAGGTTTTTGTTACTACAATCATGTTGCTATTGCAGCTCGATATGCCCAGAAACAGTATGGTATTAAAAAGATCTTGATAGTCGATTGGGATTATCATCATGGTAACGGCACAGAATGGGCTTTTTACTCAGATCCTGATGTCTTGTACTTTTCCACACACGATATGTTTGCTTATCCAGGTACGGGCTCCCCCTCAAAAACAGGAGAGGGTGCTGGAGAGGGCTTTAATATTAACGTGCATCTAGCATGTGGGGCTACTGATAGTGATATTGTCGAAGCATTCGAACAAAAGTTATTACCCGTCATTGATGATTTTTCGCCGGAGCTTATTCTTATTTCAGCGGGATTTGATAGTCGACAAGATGACCTTCTAGGTTGTCACCAAATTAGTGATCAAGGCTTTTTAACGCTAACAGAAATGATGAAAACAATAGCCGACAAATATTGTGAAGGCAGAATTATTTCTGTTTTAGAGGGTGGTTACAACATTCAAGGTAATGCTAGTGCTGTCACCGTTCATTTAAAGTCATTAATGGCATAGTGGTGATTGATTAATATTCTTAGCATCGTTTTAAGCCTTCAATTTTTAGAGTTCGCATCTTGGGCAGGTTGATTCATAGTGCTCGAACTATAATTTTGGAAATGAAATATAAACAGTCTAATAACGTTGATATTTTTATAAACAGGTGAATTATAACCATCGGCTCTAATGTAATATCAGCAAAGCTGAGCGGCCGAAATGAAACTTTCTGAAACCACTACGAAGGAATTGTCATTGAATTATATATTGCAGATAAAAAAGATATAGCTCAGTATCACAATTATGAGCGAAAGAATTAAACATCATGGTAAAGGAACCTTTTCCATCCTAATTGTGGATGATGAACTGGGTATTCAGAATTTTCTTCAGCGAGCACTGAGTAAGACTTATGCCTTGGTGGAAGTTGCAGGTTCTGCTGAGCGGGCAGAAGCATTACGAGCTCAATGTCACTTTGATCTGATGATTGTCGATATCTCACTGCCGGGTATTTCCGGTGTTGATTGGTTGAAATCTATTTCTTCTGAGCAAAGTGGTCAATCCGATGTGATTTTCATGACCGCATTTTCCAATGTTGACAATGCTATCCAGGCACTACGTTTAGGCGCTTTCGATTATATCCAAAAACCATTTCGGCTTGAGGAAATGCTCTTATCGGTTGAACGTTGTTTGGAGCGACGCTCTCTGGAACGAGAAAATTTTGTTTTACGACGTCAGGTAGACAGACTTTACTCATTCGAAGGGATGATTGGCAACAGCCCACAGGTTCAGGAAATGTGCCAATTGATTGATAGGATTGCACCTACGCCGTCCGTGATATTGATTGAAGGTGAATCCGGAACGGGTAAGGAACTGGTTGCGAATGCTATTCATAAGAGAAGTAACCGAAAAGGCCCATTCGTTCCTGTCAATTGTGGTGCCATATCCCCTGAGTTAATGGAGTCGGAATTTTTTGGGCACAAAAAAGGGGCATTTACGGGTGCAGATACAGCTCATAATGGCTTGTTTTCCTATGCAGATGGCGGCACATTATTTCTAGATGAAATTGGCGATATGCCACTGGCTATGCAGGCAAAATTTCTGCGTGCACTTGAAGAGGGAGCTATTCGACCTGTCGGCAGTGATCGTGAGATACCGGTGAATGTCCGTGTCGTGGCAGCCACTAATCGAAACTTGCAAGAGGATGTTCAGGAAGGACGTTTTCGTAAAGATCTTTTTTATCGACTTAATGTCTTGGTCATACATGTGGCGCCATTAAGGGAAAGGAAACAGGACGTTGCTTCATTAGTTCAATATTATTCAACGCTACTTACAACTCAACTTGGATTGCCTGCTGTACCTTTTAATCACAATGATATCCAACAACTAGAAGCTTATCATTGGCCAGGAAATGTACGCGAGTTGAAAAACATGGTCGAACGTTGCATGTTGCTGGGTCGATTGCCTGATGAGCTCTTGACTCTAGATAGTGACAAAGCAGAACAGGCGGCTGGATATCCTGATTCATGGTCTATGGAACAAGTAGAAAAAGAACATATTGTTAAAGTCTTAAATAATATGGATGGAAACAAAAGTCAGGCTGCAAATGTGTTAGCGATCTCACGTAAAACGCTGTGCAGAAAATTAGATATCTGGGCCGTCAATCACGCTGATGATTAAGCCGTTCTATGAGCTAGTATCTAGTAGTCTAAGATATAAATTACTGATGCTAGTACTTTTGCCTGTTTTAGTCGTTATGAGCGCCGTCATTGCTCTGGCATATTTGTGGATAAACGAAGTTAGCTATCAACAATTATTGATGAAAGTTAATGCCGACATTAATTTTACTCATGAAGCGTTTGTTGATACTCAGAGTAAATATCTCTCTGAACTTGCTTTGTTAGCCGAATCTTATTCATTTCGTTCGCCGATGGTGACGTTGTTAACAAAAGAGCAGGAAGCGGTTGAGATTAAACCATTATTGGAACAACTTCAAAAAGAGAAGGGCTTTGATTTCATACAATTAATAACGGTCAATGGGTGTGATTATTGGCAAGCCAATAATTGCTCCATAAAAAAAAGCCCTCTATTAATCAAAGCGCTATCTGGTGTACCTGCCACTGGGGTTGAGATTTTCTCATCCCAAGAGTTAGGTCATAAAAATCCTTCGTTAGCTAAAATGGCCTATTTGCCCTTAGTTCAAACCCCTCATGCACAACCATCAAGAAATACTGTTGAAGATCGAGGTATGGTTTTGCATAGTTATTATCCAATTCGGGGAACTGGTGATGGAGATATAAAAGCCATATTGGTTGGCGGCGTGTTACTCAATAGAAACTTTAAGTTTGTCGATACGCTGCGAGATTTGGTTTATAGTAAGGGTAGTTTGGCTGAAGATGGGCTTGGAACAGTAACCATCTTCCTTGAAGATGTGCGAATTAGTACAAATGTTCCTGGCCACTTGCAGACACCTACGGAAAGAGCCATCGGTACCAGAGTTTCTACAGAAGTAAAACAACAAGTGCTAACTGAAGGCAGGCAATGGATTGACCGTGCTTTTGTGGTGAGTGAATGGTATATCTCGGCCTATGAACCCATTATAGATGTGTTCGGTCACCGTGTCGGCATGCTCTATGCTGGTTTTCTGGAAGCGCCGTACCGAGCAACCTATTTTACTGGGTTAAGCCTGTTAGTACTGCTGTTCATTATTGTCGTGGCACTATCAATATTATTAGCCGTGTCCGGTGCCAAATCAATCTATAGGCCAATTGAATCAATAGCCAAAATGCTCAAAACAATCGAACACAATGGTGAATTACGAATTGAAAATTTGGATTCCAAGGACGAAGTGGCTGTGCTGGCTCAACAATTTAATGGCTTGCTTGATAGGTTGCAATTACAGCGTGAACAGATACAGAGTGCGACAGATCAACTTGAAGCTAAAGTGGAAGACCGTACACGCCAATTACGCAATCAAAAGATCAATCTAGAGCAAAATATAAGTCTATTAAAACAGACACGAGAAAAACTGGTTGCGAAGGAAAAATTGGCTGCCATAGGTGAGCTTGCTGCGGGCATTGCTCATGAAATTAATAATCCAACAGCTGTAATACTCGGGAATATGGATTTACTGGTTCAGGAATTGGGCGACAATGTTAAACCAGTAGAACAGGAAGCGAAGCTCATCATTCAACAGGTGTATAGGATCAGAGCAATTATCAATAACTTGTTACAGTACTCACGTCCTGAGGATTATCAGACCCCGATGATTGATGTGAATATTAACGAGGTTATTCACGATACCGTTGTGCTAGTGCAGCATGACTTGAATCGACGCAAAATAGATCTGCATCTTGATTTGAGAGCGACTATGGCTGTGAAGGGTAATCATCAACAATTCCAACAGGTTTTGATCAACTTGCTTGTCAATGCGATGAATGCTTATCAAGATGCCGAAGGCAAGGTTACGGTTCGAACACGAAACTGGCGTGACAATGGCGTTTTAATGGTTGTTCATGACAATGGCCGAGGCATTAGCCCTTCGGTACTCCCCAGAATTTTTGACCCTTTTTTTACACAGACAAAAAGCGGAACAGGTCTGGGTCTTTATGTCAGTAGCGGCATTCTTACCCGTTATGGCGCTGAGATATTAGTTCGCTCACGTGTAGGCGTAGGTAGCTGTTTTTTCGTTTGGTTTTATAGCGATTCAGCAAAGCTAAATCTTATAAGTAATAAAAACCACGCTGACTAGATATTTTTAAATACACTAACATTCTGTTCAATCCGCATATTTTAAATTTCAAAAAAAATCCAAATCACTTCAAATAATCAAGTCTATCCCTTGCTTTCAGCATTGACTGTTCAACTGCATCTGGAAGTAGATTTATAGGCTTATTTTCCTCCCGTTAATATTTTACGTTACTCAACTTATGGTCAAATTGATGCAATTCAAATTATTGGGTAGGACAAATTGTCCCAATATATTTATTTTGTTTAAGTGAAACGTCGCTATATGGTCGTTAACGAAATGGTGCAAGAATTGCTCTATCTTTTAGCTAGCCTGAATGAAAACTTTCTCATCAGTCTTGTTGATTCAAATGTCAGCAGTGAATAATAGCTAGTTCTATGGAGTAGCGTTAAATGTCGATTTTTTCCGGTCTAATGGCCAACTTAACTAAAGAACATATAGTCGCTAAAAAAGGTTTTAACCGTTGGCTTATTGCGCCAGCAGCAGTAGGGATTCATCTATGTATTGGTTCTGTGTATGCATGGAGTATCTTTAATCCACCTTTGATCAAGCAGTTTGGTGTTGTTACGAGCGCGGCCGATGACTGGAGTTTTGCTTCTGTTGTTTGGATATTTTCAACGGCTATTGTGTTCCTTGGCCTTGCCGCTGCCTTTGCGGGTAAATGGTTGGAAGAGGTTGGTCCTAGAGCAACAGGATTTTTAGCTGCTTGCTTATGGGGGGGCGGTTTTCTAATAGGAAGTATAGGCATTTCTACCCATCAACTTTGGCTGATCTACTTGGGTTATGGTGCCATTGGAGGCTGTGGCCTCGGTCTAGCTTATGTTACACCTGTCAGCACATTGATCCGCTGGTTTCCAGATCGTCGAGGAATGGCGACGGGAATCGCTATTATGGGCTTTGGTGGCGGTGCAATGATCGGCGCGCCTTTGAAAACTTATTTGCTCAGTATTTACTATCAGGCGCCAGAGTACCTAGGAAAAGTAACTGATATTAACTTGATCACAGAAGGCGGACGCCGCTACGCTGAAATTGCTGGCACTCAAGTAGAAGTGGTCATTGCTTCCATTGCTGATATGGCAAAGTTGCCAGCTCCAGGACCTGAAGGTGTTTATGTGGTTGGTACAGGAGACACCGGTGTCGCAAGTGTTTTTATCACCCTAGGTATTGTATATTTCATCGTAATGACCATAGCCGCATTTTCTTTTCGGGTACCTGCTAAGGGTTGGAAGCCTGAGGGTTGGGAAGCACCAAAATCAGATGAATCGAGCAATAATTTAGTCAGCGATGATCACGTTCATATTGATCAGGCATTAAAAACCTCTCAATTTTACCGCCTATGGATAGTACTTTGTTTTAATGTCACGGCAGGTATTGGCATGATCGGGGTTGCCAAAACCATGATCACCGATATCTTTAGTCCAAGCTTACCCAATATTGTAGATGCTAATTTTGCTGCTACCTACGTATTAATGATCAGTGTATTTAATATGAGCGGGCGTTTCATCTGGGCATCACTTTCAGATTACATAGGACGCAAGAATACTTTTCATATTTTCTTTGTTATTGGGATATTGTTATATCTATCTATCCCATATATTGCGACCCAAGCGAGCATCAATCCAGCGGTAACATGGCTTGTGATGTTTTATGGCGCGACCATGTTGGTTTTCACCATGTATGGCGGTGGTTTTGCAACGATACCGGCTTATTTGGCCGATATTTTTGGCACCATGCATGTGGGTGGCATTCATGGCCGTTTACTCACGGCATGGAGTACCGCTGGAATATTAGGACCTTTTGTTATAACCCATCTTCGACAAAACTCAGTTGAAAGTGCGATTAATTCCCTAGTTCAAAAAATAGATCCTGCTGCTTTTCAAGAAAAATTTGGTGCAAGCATCAGTCACCTTCAGGAACTAATACAAGCAAAAACAATATCTATTTCTCAACTAATGGAAATTGCACCTGCGGGAACAATTGACCCGACACCCACACTATATAACTCGACAATGTATGTAATGGCTACTTTATTACTGATTGCATTTATTGCAAATCTCACGATCCGCAGAGTGGGTAGTGAGCACCATGTTCAAAACTCGCATCCAGAACTAGAAATAGGTGGTCGTATTCGATGATGAGATTAAACTTTCTTGTCTGCAGCTACAAGAAAGGGTTGGAAGAAGCTGTATTTATAAAATATAACGAAAGAGAGAGGATATAATGTCTAAAATAAAACAAAAAGGTAGCAGCACCTTTATAAAAGTAGGACTAACATCAATGCTGATGGCAGCGGGCATGCATAGTGCTTTTGCTGGTGAAGAGGTATCTGGTGGTACCTTGTTTGGTGATATGCAGACTGTAACTCAAGACTTGTTAGATAGGGCGGCAGGAGATTCAAACAATTTTTTGCATACAAATGGTAACTATAAACAGACTCGCTTTTATCCGGCAGAGCAGATTAATCGTGAAAATGTACATAATCTGGAACGTGCTTGGTCATTCAAAATGGATGTTGTCGATTCATTAGAAACAACCCCTATCGTTATTAATGGCACCATGTTTGTAACTTCTTCATTCAATCATGTCTATGCATTAGATGCTAAAACAGGTAAGCAAAAGTGGCATTACGAACACAAAATGGGACTAATAACAACGTATTGTTGTGGCCCGAATAACCGTGGTATTGCTGCGCTTGATGATATGGTCTACATGGGAACATTGGATTCTAGATTAGTAGCATTAGATGCAAAGACGGGTAAAAAAGTATGGGATGTTGAAATTGCTGATCCTGAATTAGGTTACAGCGAAACGATGTCACCCACTATAGTTAATGGCAAAGTGTTAATCGGTACCAATGGTGGTGAATATGGTATTCGCGGTTTTGTGAAAGCATTTGATGCAAAAACGGGTGCTTTAGTATGGACATTTAATACTATTCCAGAAGATTCAACAGGCGTTTGGGCTGAAAATGATGCAACAGGTCTTAATATGCATCGTGATATTGCAGCCGAAAAAGCAGCACTTAAAGAATTAGGCGACCCATACAAAACATTAGGTGGTGGTGTATGGCAAAATATGGCCATTGATCGTGATAGTAACCGAGCATATTTTGTAGTGGGTAACCCGTCCCCAGATTTATACGGTGCTATACGTCCAGGTGATAATTTGTATACAAATTCACTTGTTTCAGTAGATTTAGATACTGGAAAGGAAATTTGTCATTTCCAATATATTGCTCATGATGTATGGGATCTTGATGCTGTAAGTCCACCTATTCTTGTTCCCGTTAAAAATGAAAATGGTAAAACAGTAAATGGTGTTCTACATGGTGGTAAAACAGGTTATGTTTACGTGCATAATGCCTCTGACTGTAGCTTGATCCGTCATTCTGAATCTATGGTTATGCAACGTGATCGTTGGGTATTGCCAACTAAAGAAGGCGCTAGCATGTTGCCTGGCGCAAACGGTGGTGTTGAATGGTCACCCATGGCGGTCGATCCTAACCAAGGTTTAGTGTATGCAATTAACTTGCATCAGCCTATGACCTACCATCTTGAAGAAACACCTTACCCAGAAGGTAAATTATGGTTAGGTGGCGCATTCAAAGTAATTACTACTGAACAACAATGGGGTAATGTAACTGCTGTTGATTACAATACAGGTAAAATTAAGTGGAAAGTTAAAACCCAACAACCCATGATCGGTGGCATTCTGGCTACGGGTGGTGGACTTGTTTTCACAGGTGAAGGTAATGGTTTATTCAAGGCTTACAACTCAACTTCTGGTGAGTTAATGTGGCAAGATCAAACTCAAGCGGGTGTTAATGCACCTCCTGCTTCTTATAATGTTGCTGGTGATCAGTATATTGTTGTAGGTTCAGGTGGTAACGCTCAAATGAACTACACTCGTGGTAATGAAATTATTGCCTATAAGTTGAACAAAAAATAACGGATGTGTGACTTTTGGCTGTCTTTAACGAAAGGCGGCCATTTTTTTTCATTTATAACGAAACTAATAATCCATACAGTTACTTTAGTATCGTTATGGATTATTAATCACGGAATTTATTAAACATGATTAACTTAAAAAAATATTGGTTAGTACTAGCGATATTGACGCTTTTTTCTAATGCTGCCGTAGCTGCTGATAAAAAACTATCTGCTGGCAGCAGCCCAGAAATAGGCGAACAAGATAAATATGCCTCAATACGTGAGACGCTAAATACTTGTTTTACCTGCCATGGGGAAAATGGCGCATCAACAATTGGCACGTTTCCTATTCTTGCTGGCCAAGAATTTTATTATATGTATGTCCAGCTTAAAGATATGAAAAAAGGGCTTAGAGCAAGCCCCGTTATGAGTCCTCTTGTGGCGGAAATAGAAAGAGCAGATTTAAAATTACTAGCGATGTATTTTTCGGAGCAATCTTGGCCAAAAACGGAATATACGGTTGATGAAAAACAAGCTGCAATGGGACAAAGAGTTATTGATGAAGGTGGATGTACGGCCTGTCATTTAGGAACATTTAAAGGCAATAGTCGAGTACCTAGACTTGCAAATCAACATCCTGAATATTTGAAAAATACCATGCATGATTTTAGAAGTGGGGCCCGTAATAATGCCCCAGCTATGGCTTCTTTACTTAAGACCTATAGCGACGAAGAAATTAATGCGATTGTTAATTACCTAGGTAGTTTCAATGAATAATTACACGTTCAACATGAATAATATTTTTATAGGTGGTCGATCATGAATAATAAAACTAGCATCCTTATTTATTTGTTTATTGCTTTATGGCTACCCATTTCTTATGTGCAAGCAGATGAATTTCGTGATCTTAATTTTAAACTATTCGCTGCGGCTAAAGCGGGCGACTATAAAGAAACTAAGCAATTAATTGAGCAGGGTGCATCTGTTAAAGCACGTAATCGTATAGGTAATTCAGCACTAATTTATGGTGCTGAATCCGGAAATCTTGAACTTGTAAAATACCTCGTTGACCAAAAATCTGAAATCAATATGGTTAATACTCGGGGGCAAAACTCATTAATGATGGCGTCAAAAGGTGGTTACTTTGAGATTGCTAAATATCTATTGGAGCATGGCGCTGACGTCAATCATTATAGCTTGAAAAAAATGACAGCACTTACTGAGGCCGTTTATGGTGAACATAGTAAGATCGTTCAATTAATGTTAGAAAATGGTGCCGTAGTTGATGTTGCTGATAATACAGGTAAAACAGCGCTGATTTACGCATCAGCAAATGGTAATTTAGAAATAATGAAGCTTCTTTTGACTAAGACAGAAGACGTGAATAAAAAATATGCTCATTATTTGACACCATTGATGTGGGCATCAGGTTATGGGAAAAATGATGCTGTAACCTTGTTATTAGATGCTGGTGCAGACGCTAATCTTCAAGATGACCGTGGCCAAAGTGCATTAATGATGGCAACGAGTGCTGAATATGTTGATGTCGTAACACTACTTTTAAACCGTGGAGCTCAACCGGGATTAAAAGATAACAATGGTAAATCTGCTATAGATCTTGCTTCTTTGACAAAAAATGAAACACTTATATTGGCTTTAACACCAGCAATATAATCCTATAAAAGTAGGTTTAATTACTATTAAGTGCAGCCAAGTACAATGTATTACAAGTAAGTTAAGCTCTACAAATAGCCTTAATGGCGTGTTTTTTACCTGTTAAAAATAGCGCCGTTAACTTTGTTTAAACAGCGGGGATTAAGTGTTTTCTATGCTAGTATGAGATAGACCATATTTACAATCATTAACGGACTAATCGTTTTAAATAACGTGTTAGAAATGGTTACCCTCACTTTTAATCATGGACGATTTCAGGAGAACGTATGAATATTGGTATCCCCAAAGAAATACACTCAGGTGAAAAGCGTGTAGCCACAACACCCGAAGCGGCCGAAAAAATAATTAAATTAGGATTTGAGCTTAGCATTGAAAGAGGTGCTGGACAGGCTGCAAATATTTCAGATGAAGCCTATCAGGAAGTTGGCGTAAAAATAGTTAACGATGCTAAAACGTTATGGAATAGTGCTGACATTATTATGAAAGTCAGAGCGCCAGAAAAGCATCCTGAACTGGCTATTGATGAAGTAGATATGATCCGCGAAGGTCAATATTTGATCAGCTATATTTGGCCAGCCCAAAACAAAGAATTAATGCGGCGCTTGGCAGTAAAAAAAATAACAGTCCTTGCTATCGATAGTATCCCGAGAATGTCCCGAGCTCAAAAAATGGATGCTTTGAGTTCTATGGCTAATATCGCTGGTTACAGAGCCGTTATTGAGGCTGCCCAACATTTTGGACGTTTTTTTTCAGGGCAGATCACTGCTGCAGGTAAAATACCACCTGCCAAGGTATTGGTCATTGGCGCTGGAGTGGCTGGTCTAGCAGCTATAGGTACGGCTAAAAGCATGGGGGCAATTGTTAGAGCTTTTGATACCCGGCCTGAGGTCAAAGAGCAAATTGAAAGTATGGATGCAGAGTTCCTGATGTTGGACTTTGAAGAAGAAGGATCAGGTACTGGCGGTTATGCAAAAACGATGTCCAAAGAATTTATCGAAGCTGAAATGGCGTTATTTGCACGTCAAGCTATGGAAGTGGATATTATTATCACCACGGCATTAATTCCTGGCCAACCTGCACCAAAATTACTGACTGCTGGTATGGTGGAATCTATGAAACCTGGCAGTGTTATCGTCGATCTCGCAGCAGAACGTGGTGGCAACTGTGCATTAACGCAGGAAGATAAAGTTATTGTTAAACACGCTGTATCCATCGTCGGCTACACCGATTTTCCTAGTAGGTTAGCGAATCAATCTAGCCAGTTATACGCGACCAACCTATATCATTTGATGAGTGAACTGAGTCCTGAAAAGGATGGTAATCTGTTTATAAATATGGATGATGAGGTTATTCGTGGCACAACGGTTATCCATGAGGGAACCATTACTTGGCCACCACCACCACCAAAATTATCAGCAGCGCACACACCTCAAACGGAAGCGCCATCAGTAAAAATAGAAATTGAAGAAAAACCGTCTGTAATAGTAGAATCGATAAAACAATTTCTACCGTTGATCATTGTAGGTTTGGCCCTCTATGGTATTGGTTTAGTGGCTCCAGCTTCATTCATATCTCATTTTACGGTATTTGTTCTTGCATGCTTTGTTGGCTATCAAGTTATTTGGAATGTATCGGCTTCATTACATACGCCATTAATGAGTGTAACCAACGCAATCAGCGGCATCATCGTTATTGGCGCAATGGTCCAAATTTCCGCATCGGGCAGTACCCTAATTATCATTTTGTCAGGACTGGCTATTTTATTGGCAGCGATCAACATCACCGGTGGCTTTCTAGTCACACGTCGGATGCTTGAAATGTTCAGAAAATAAGAGAATATAAAATGTCACAAGGTTTAGTAACAATGTCGTACATTGTCGCCTCCAGTCTTTTTATATTAAGTCTTGGTGGTCTCAGTAATCAGAAAACGGCTCGTCGTGGTAATTATTACGGAATGGTTGGGATGGCGATTGCCATCATTGCGACTATTTTGAGTGATGCCGTTACGTCTTATTCAATTCTCATCGTGTGTTTGTTAATAGGAGGTGGAATAGGGGCCAAAGCAGCATTGAAAGTTGAAATGACCCAAATGCCAGAATTAGTCGCTTTAATGCATAGTTTAGTTGGGATGGCCGCTGTGCTGGTTGGGTATGCGAGTTTTATGGATGGCACTCCAAACCTTGAAGGCATAGAAAAAACGATTCATGAAATCGAAATTTTTCTGGGTATTTTGATTGGTGCGATTACTTTTTCAGGTTCAATCATTGCGTTTGGCAAACTATGTGGAAAAATTAGTGGCAAACCGATGTTGTTATCGGGTCGTCATTGGTTAAATTTAGGGTTGCTACTGGCTGTCATCTGGTTGGGGGTATTGTTTATTTCTGCAGCTGAGACAGGTCATGGCACTTGGCCTTTGATACTGATGACTTTTATCGCCTTAGCATTTGGCGTACATATGGTGATGGCTATTGGTGGTGCTGATATGCCTGTCGTCGTTTCCATGCTAAACAGTTATTCTGGTTGGGCAGCCGCAGCCACTGGTTTTATGTTAAGCAATGATTTATTAATTGTCACTGGCGCATTGGTTGGTAGTAGTGGGGCCATCCTTAGCTACATTATGTGTCGAGCCATGAACCGCAACTTTATTAGCGTAATTGCGGGTGGTTTTGGTAGCGCTGGTGGAGGTGAAGCGTTAGAAGTGGAAGGTGATGTACAGCCGATCGATGTCAAAGAAACGGCAGCGATACTGCGTGATGCCAAAAATATTATGATCATCCCTGGCTACGGCATGGCAGTTGCTCAGGCACAGCATACGGTGAATGAAATAAGCAAATTGTTAATCAACAAAAATAAAAACGTTCGTTTTGCTATTCATCCTGTAGCGGGTCGAATGCCAGGACACATGAATGTTTTATTGGCTGAGGCCAAGGTGCCTTATGATATCGTTTATGAAATGGATGAAATTAATGAAGGTTTTCCCGATGTCGATGTCAGTATCGTCATTGGAGCAAACGATATTGTTAATCCATCTGCGTTAGATGATCCCAACAGCCCAATTGCCGGAATGCCGGTACTAGAGTGCTGGAAAGGCCATGCAACGATTGTGCTCAAACGCAGTATGGCCACAGGTTACGCCGGGGTTGGTAACCCATTGCTTGTCCATGAAAATACACGCATGTTATTTGGGGACGCCAATGAAAGCTTACAATTGGTGTTGAAAGAGTTACAAAGCTAGTAAATGAAGGTCTGTATTTGATTGTGTGAATTCGTGTTGGTGCTACTCTTCAAATGTTACGTTATACTTTTCGAGAAGCATTATTTCTTTTTTCCCCGTCATCGATAAACGCCCTTCATTCCAAATTCTTATAAGTTCCTGTCTTTTTTCAGCAGGAATACTTTTTGAGAAAATCGGCATTTCAACCAATTTTTTTTCTAAGCCAGGACGTACGATTTTGAGGACATTATTCAAGTTCAGCCGATTTAAAATATACTGAAGGACGAGTTCGTTATCTGCATATAAGTCGACTCTATTTTCGCTAATCATGTGGAAGATTCGCTCAACAACATCATTGTTACCGGCGATCACTTCAACGAAGCCTGAATTTTTGGGATCATCGAGATAATTTTGATAGTCGATACTCATTGAGCTGTAATCCCAGCCTGGCCCAGTTGCGACGTGTTTGCCCGTTATCGACTGAATACCACTATAGCGCCATGGATCATCTCGCCTGACGACAAAGGCTGTTGTGTATGCAAATGTTGCTTCGGCTGCATATACGAAGCCATTTTCTGAATTCTTTGAAAATAGATATTCCGGCAGCATGTCGCAAAGACCTTCTGCCACCATAGCCAGTCCTCTTGCCAAGGGTACTTCATAATATTCTAGATCATAACCTTTAGATGAGTATATTTGGTCAATCATATCAATGACAACACCACGCTCAGAAGACCCTGATGATGGAAATATTGTCATCGGAGCCCAATGGTCGTAGCAAACCTTTAATGACGTAGCATGACCAATGTTGAGCCAGCTGATTGCTGTCAAAATGAGCGACAGAAACAATAGACGAACCATTTTATTATCTTTCGACACGGTCACGACCTTTATCTTTCGCTCCATAAAGTTTCAAATCGGCGCGTTTAAATAGCTCGTTAATGGAATGATCGTTTGGCTCGGATGACACAACGCCAAGACTCACAGTATAAGTGACCGTTTTACCTTCTATCTCCAGGGTTGAATCGCCAATAGTTTTTCGTATCTTATCAGCAAGTTTGAAGGCATCATCAACGCCGGTATCAGAGAGAAATATTGCAAATTCTTCTCCGCCAAGTCTTCCTATGAGGTCAGATTTTCTTAAAAAAGTCTGGATGGTATGTGTGAAATGAATAAGTACTTTGTCACCGATGAAATGCCCATAGGTATCGTTGACCATTTTAAAGTGATCTAAATCCATTAAAACAAAGGAGGCTGACGATTTTTGGCGTTGGGAAAGCATCAGTAAATGTTGAGCCGTCTCAAAGAAATTTCCCCGATTTAATATGCCGGTTAAAGAATCCTTTGCAGCTAGATCTTTGAGTTTTTCATTCAAGATTTGTAATTCTTTTGTGCGCTTTGTAACAGCATCCTCTAACCATTTTCGTTTGGCTTGTTCATCTTCCAATAAGCGTTGACGATCCATCTCAATGGCGGAGAGCATCTTATTCATATGTTCTTGAAGTTGACGGAGTTCGTTATCCTCTATGTTGGTAAGGTTTATCCGTTTACTTACCTTTTGGCTCAATTGGACCTCATCAACTTGTGACATCAATTCCTTCAAGGGATTTGCTAAATACCGATTAAAGGCCCAAATAAACAGCCAAAATAAAACAGATAATTTTATGATTGCCGTTATTGCAATTAAGGAAAAACCGAAGAAAACACGATCTAAAACAATTTCTGATGATGAATAAAGTACCAGTGTTCCAAGAAATACTTCTTCGTCATTAAGATCCCAACTTAAGTCTGATTTTGTATCGAAAATCGACAATGGGACAGAGGCTGGATGGTAGGTTCTTTTTGAAATAATGGTTTTAGCATGTGTATCGAAAACATCGACGCCCTCGATAATGGACATTTTGACAAGTCCAGCTATGAGCACATCCAGTTGATTCTGGTTGTATTGCCACAAACTAGTAGAAATAGGGCCGCGAACGGTTTCTTCCAACTGCTTTAACTCAGTTAAGATTGAATCTTGAGTTTTCAAATATTCGGTCAAGAACTGCATGCCTGTGATTAGGCAAGCTACGCCAAAATAAATGGAAAAAATAACCCGCATCATTTTTTGGGATAAATTGTTTGGATGAAGAAAACTTACATACACTAAATAGATACTCTTACCGATTGACTTTATATTGACGTTAATCTTAGTTTATTCCCGTGTTTAATGGAATAAACTTCGACGTTTTTCAAGGAAGTTGTCCTATTGACCAATTGAAAGATACGCAGTAGCAATGCTTCAGCCATTCCTTGTACTCGATCTAAATGGATATTATTAACCTTAAAAATGTAGGAAAAAGAGGGCAAACAACATACCATGGCACATCTCAAATCATTCTGATTATGAGCATTAATCTAAATTATAGGAATTACCATGAAAGAAATTACAGTTGATAACAACCCAAGTGAAGCACTTTTAAAAGATATGGGTGTTGTTTGCTGGCCAACATGGGAAAAAGAAGTATCTGTATTTCCATGGGAATTTGTTACTACAGAAACAGCACTTATTTTAGAAGGTGAATGTGAGATGACACCTGCAAATGGCGGCCCTTCAACTACTTTCAAAGCGGGTGACTTAGTCGTATTCCCAATAGGTTATAAAGGTACTTGGGAAGTGAAAAAAGCATTTAAAAAGCGCTATAAACACAGCGGCGGTGATATTAAAAAACGTTTTTTTAATCGTTTGGCCATATTGATCAATCACATGAAATCAATAATGAAATAAAGTTCAGATCCATTACTCTCACTTATATATCAAATTTGCAATAGAACACTTCAGTTAGCCTAACGACAATTTATAATAGTTTGTTGTTTTGCTTTTCATTTTTAACGCTTTGCCATTTAAGGCGATTAGAATGAAACCTAACGGCTTATTAACAGAGTCTAGCAATCTGCTTTTAATTATGAGTGTTTAATATATTCTTCCAAATAGCGCTTGCCTACTATGCCTAACGGCATAATAGGCAAGGACTGCTTATGAAACCATTGTTCTAATTTTCCTGTGACTGAGCAACTTACCTAATCGTGTTTTTGCTATTATTCACGCCCTGACATAATCTTCTGGAGTCACGAATGCTGAAAGCCCTTTTCCTCGATTTAGATGAAACCCTATGCGACACACTGGGTGCTAATGAGCGGGCAAAACAATTGATGGCACGAGATATTGAAACGCAGTATGGCGTAAATATAAATGGTCAGGTCTTTGCCGATGAATATGTCGCAGGTATCTACCGTGAATGGAGTGACGACCAGCGTGCGCGATATATGCCCATTATTGAGCAGCAAAGCGAAGAGACATTTCGGCTACAATTGATTCGTGACTTACTAGCTGAACGAGCCGTGGATAATATCAGTGATGATACTGCTAAAGCTCACCAAGACAAGTTTGATAGTGATCGACTCAAGGCGTTTGATTTCTACCCCGGCATTGTAGATTTTCTAATTGAAGCACGTAAGATGTTTATCTTAGTGGTTATCACCAATGGTCCCGAGTTCTCACAAGTTCCTAAAGTAAAACAAGTGAATCTTGCTGAGTATGTCGATCACATTATTATCGGTGGTCAAGAGCCTGAGCAAAAACCAGCGGCCTCGATTTTCAATAAGGCGCTTAAACTTGCCAATTGCCAAGCCTCGGAGGCGGTTCATGTCGGCGACAGTCTAGCGGCTGATATCGCTGGAGCACATAACAGTGGCATTACTTCCGTGTGGATCCAGCATCAACAACCACTAGATGCCGAACTGGGTATCAACCCTCACCATATCGTGTTACACCCGAGCGAAATACCGGGGCTAATTCATCAATTACATCAGGGTTAAAAGTTTGTCATCGTTAATGAGAAAATAGAATATAGAAAAGGGGACAGGTCTACTTTCTTTGTCCTGTAGCGTTATCTTCACGATAAGAGATAGTATGATCGAACTCCCAAGTACCCTATGGCATGATCTCGGAACCTTTTACGATATCGAATAAGGGCTCATCATCTAAGAGATAAAACATAAGTTTGATGTAGTCGCTGTTTATGTCTTAGATGCAGAAGCAGACTAAAGCCTTGGACGATGATTGCGAGGAATACAATCCAATAGAAAGCGGCTCCTTGATCGAATTGAAGCTTCTAATAATGTGACACGCTTGTTTATATAAAGCGTTAATGATAACTTTGGTTTATAGCCGCTTTATGATAACTGGAGAGAATGATGGATACATCTATGCAAACTATGGAAAACCTGTTTCTTCAACTGGGTTTGAACAATAGCGAACAAGCTATTGCTGAGTTTATAAGTGTTCATAAACTGGCAAAAGAGACCACTTTAGAACAAGCCAGTTTCTGGAACACCTCTCAAGCACAGTTCATTAAGGAATGTTTAGACCTTGATTCTGATTGGGCAGAGGTTGTTGATCAGCTTAATGTTCAATTACACGAATAAGTTTTTCTAATATGGAAGAGGTCAGTGAACCCCAGATCGACGCCGATCCTTTTGGTTCAATAACGGTGCCAGCAGATAAATATTGGGGGATGCAAACTCAACTAGCCTTAACTAACTTCAATATAGGGAATGAGCGTTTTCCTCGACCGTTCATTAGGGCATTGGGAATTGTTAAATATTGTTGTGCATTATCAAATATTGCTGAAAAAATTATTGATGAAAAGATTGGCCTAGTAATTGCTGATGCCTCACTACATGTAATCAACGGCGCGGTGGACAATCATTTTCCACTACCCATTTGGCAATCTGGTTCTGGAACGCAGTCCAATATGAATGCCAACGAGGTCATTGTCAATTTGGCGATGGAACGCATAAATAGTGATGAAAAAGAGAAGATTACGATACACCCGAATGATCACTGTAATCTCAGCCAGTCTACAAATGACACCTTTCCAACGGCTATGCACATTGCTACCGTAGAACAGCTACACCACTTACTCATTCCCTCTTTGACTCATTTACATCAAGTACTATTGGATAAATCTTTGGAGTGGAGTGAGTTAATTAAGATAGGTCGGACGCATTTGCAGGATGCTGCTCCATTAACTTTGGGGCAGGAGTTTTCGGCTTATGCTGCACAGATAAAATTGGGTATTGAACGAATAGAAGATACCCTCAAGCGACTTTATCCCCTAACCCAAGGAGGCACTGCTGTAGGAACAGGGCTGAATGCTACATCAATGTTTGCTGATAGATTTGTTGATGAAGTTAAGGCATTTACTGGACTTCCTTTTATATCTTCAGTCAATAAATTTGAGTCTCAGGCAGCTCATGATGCCATGGTAGAACTGTCAGGAGTATTGAATACCATTGCTGTGAGCCTTAACAAAATAGCAAATGATATTCGTCTCCTAGGTTCAGGTCCACGCTCAGGTATAGGAGAGTTGCACTTACCGGAAAATGAACCTGGCTCCTCAATGATGCCTGGCAAAGTGAATCCTACCCAATGTGAAGCAATGACTATGATTTGTGCTCAAGTAATGGGTAACCATACTACTGTGACAATTGCTGGTGCACAGGGTCAGTTAGAAATGAACGCTTTTAAGCCTGTTATTATTCACAATGTGCTGCAATCGATTAGACTTATTGGTGATGCTGCGAACAGTTTCTCAGATCATTGTATCTTAGGTTTAGAACCCGATATTAATCGTATTTCTGAGTTGATGGAAAAATCTCTGATGATGGTCACTATTTTAACGCCTATCATCGGTTATGATAAAGCGGCATCAATAGTTCGATTAGCTCACAAGAATGGAACGACACTTCGTGAAGAAGCTATTTCCGGAGGTTTTGTAAGCGCTCACGAATTTGATAGTATTGTCCGACCAGAAAACATGATTGGCCCCAGATAGATGCGATTAATTCGTCGCTAAAAATATCAACGAATTAGTTACAATTATTAATTGTCATTGGCTTGTGAATATTAATAACATTATCGCTATTTAAAGAGACTTAATAAGTGTTTATTATACCTAAGTTAATAAATAGCTTGGAATAGGCTCGTAAGCCAATTTTACTTTGGTACAGGTGAGTATTGTATTTTGGGTAGAAGGATTAAAACATTACAGGCTGTTATGTGCCAAAAGCCATCATTCGTTATAAGTTCATTCAAAGCTTCACACTGGGCGATTGATAGATACAATATGAGCCTTAGTAGTTTATGATGATATAACTGATTTATGTGTTTATCACCATTAATAAAGTCAGAGATCTGTTTAGCACTAATTTAGTCTTAATCTCAGGAAATCTAATTATTTTTCGTGCATAGAGTCATAGCCCTTATAATTAAGAGACTACACTACGATGGCATTTTTTATGCTACCTTAATCAGTCTTAAGCTATGTCCTGTCACAAAAAGTCTATTAAAATATTGTGAATCAAAAAATAAATGGTGATATGGAAGTCGTAAAACAACAACAACTACAATCTCATGTTGACAGTCTTCGATTACAGCTTTTAGTTTCTGAAGCACCTGTCGCAATAATCACCAGCTCAATAATTAGTGTATTACTCATTATTTTCTTGTTGGGCGATGTTATCGATAAAACGATGCTGTCTTCGTGGGTCGTTTTGATTGTTATCGTAGCAATTCTCCGCATGTTTTTGGTGAGAAAAATAGTAAGAGCGCTTACACAAAATAAGCTGTCTCTAAATCAATATAAGCTCAAACGCTATGAAACCGTTTATGGTCTTGGCGCTTTTCTAAATGGCTGTCTTTTGGGTGGACTGGGCATTTTAATTGATGCTAATTGGCCGCTTGGAATACAATTTATTATTCCATTTGTATTAGCAGGCTTATCAGCGGCAGCAGTGAGCTCTAATTCAAGTAGCCTTCCCAGTTATTACGGTTTTATTTTCCCGGCGCTTTTACCGTTATCTTATGGCTTATTTGCAATAGATTTTAAGTTTGCCTCCGCATTAGTACTCCTTTATCTGATCCTGATGGTTGTCACATCAAAGCGATTTAATACCACGCTTGTGAATAATATAAGACTACGATTTGAAAACGAGACATTAATTGATGAATTAAAAACAAGTAATCAAACTCAAGCAGATCTTATTGTGGAAAAACAAGAACAACACAAAATGCTAGAGAGAATGGCTCATTACGATATTCTGACTAATCTGCCTAACCGCGTATTATTAGCCGACCGCTTAAGCCAAGCCATGGTGCAGTGCCAGCGCCGCCGACAATCATTAGCGGTAGTCTTTCTTGATTTAGATAGTTTCAAAGCCGTTAATGACACCTACGGGCATGATGTTGGGGATAAGATGCTCATTACATTGTCAAGCCGCATGAAAGATGCTTTGCGTGAAGGTGATACGTTGTCACGTATTGGTGGAGATGAATTTGTCGCTGTATTGACGGACTTAGCTAAAGTAAAAGATTGTCAGCCTGTACTAGAACGATTACTTAAGGCTGCTGCCATTCCTGTTACCGTGGGTGATGCTGTCATGCAAGTATCAGCGAGCATTGGTGTCACCCTTTATCCACAAGATGGCGTCGATGCAGACCAACTCATGCGACACGCGGACCAAGCGATGTATGTGGCTAAACAGGCCGGTAAGAACCGTTATCACCTGTTTGATACTGCACAGGATAAAGCGGTCATACTTCAACGGGAAAGCCTAGGTAATATTAGTTCAGCTTTAGAGCGACAAGAGTTTGAATTATTCTATCAACCCAAGGTGAATATGAACACAGGCGATGTGATAGGCGTAGAAGCTTTGATCCGCTGGCAACATCCTGTACGTGGTTTAGTCCCACCGTTAGATTTTCTACCTGCCATAGAAGGACATGCCATTAGCTTAGAGATCGGTGAGTGGGTCATCAAGGCTGCAATGACCCAAGCAACGAAATGGCTAAATATGGGAGTATATCTTCCAATCAGCATCAATATTAGTGCGTATCAATTACAACAAGATGACTTTGTCACTCGCTTGGCAGCCTTGTTGGCAGCTCATCCTAAAGTGAGTCCACGCTGTTTAACATTAGAAATACTGGAAACCAGCGCCTTAAGTGATATCAGGAAAGTGTCTGCTACTATGCGGGCTTGTAGCGATCTTGGCGTAGACTTTGCCTTAGATGACTTTGGTACAGGCTATTCATCACTGACCTACCTTAGACGTTTACCAGCCAACTTAATTAAAATCGATCAAAGTTTTGTGCGAGATATGTTGATTGACCCTGATGATTTAGCTATTGTTGAGGGCGTAATTGCTTTAGCTAAATCATTCAAGCGTGATGTGATCGCTGAAGGTGTGGAAACGATTGAGCATGGTACTGCATTACTGCAACTAGGCTGTGAATTAGCACAAGGTTATGGCATTGCAAGACCGATGCCTGCAGATGATATCCGAGTATGGATGAATAACTGGAAACCTGATGAGACTTGGCAAATCTGAATAAATTGAAGAGTGATATGAATCCAATCGGCTTTGGGTTGAAGATTGTCAGATTACCAAAAAGTAGCGTAAGGCCTCGTCGTTAAGGGCGAGGATATAAGCGATATTACAAAGGCCTGGCTTGCTGCTCAATATATTGTTTTAAAATTTCAATCGGCGCACCACCTACGCTACCCGCAAAGTAGGATGGGCTCCATAAACTACCTGACCGTTCATTGGTCCAGTGAGATTTGATAGCAGGAAATAACGGTCTTATTTTCCTGCTAGACACGCCCTTTAAGCTGTTCACCAGCTTTGATATTTGAACCTTGGGTGGATAGTTCACTAGCAAGTGAACGTGATCTTCCTCACCGTTAAACTCGGTTAATTCAACGCCAAACTGTTGGCAAATATCCCTCATCACCACTTCCATAAATTCAATCACCTCACGATCTAATACCTTTCCTCGATATTTGGTGACAAAAATTAAGTGACAATGCATCATAAAAACGCAGTGCCTACCTGTTCTCACTTCCATATAGACCAATTCCTATTAACCGTAATAATGTGTTATAATACAACAACTATGACTGAAAAGACTAACATCATCAAAACATTAAAAGTCAGGGTGCGAGATAAGCACGCTAACGTGCTTAATCGCATGGCTTTTGAGGTGAATCAGGTTTGGAATGCAGTCAATGATGAAACAGCTGTATGGTGTTATGTCCCCGTACCAGGTGTTGGTTATATCCGAAACAACCTTTCTGCCTTTGATCTGCAAAAGCAACTTAAGAGCATTCGCAGCGAACGAGACTTTATTATTCACTCTACAACCGTCCAAGAAGTAATTGCAGATCATGCCAAATCTCGACGTAAACATAAAACCGATAAGCTTCGCTGGCGCACCAGCGGCGGTGCGCGGCGGTCCTTAGGGTGGATCCCGTTCAAGTCGGGCGCAGCCAAGTATGTGAACGGTCAAATTCGCTTTGCCGGTCATTATTTCAATGTCTGGGATAGTTATGGCTTTTCTGGCTTAGGTTATGCGTTTAGAGCAGGCTCATTTTCACAAGACACGCGTGGGCGATGGTATTTCAATGTCGCAGTGCAAGTTGAGATGAAAAATGCAACGGGCACGGGTGAAATCGGTATTGACTTAGGTGTCAAAACGACCGCTGCCTGTAGCGATGGCGTTGAGCTTAAAGCCAATAATTTTTATCGTGGCATGCAGGGTAAGTTGGGCATCGCTCAGCGGGCCAATAAAACAAGGCGCGTTAAAGCGATCCATGCAAAAATTAAAAATCGTAGACTGGATAGCCTACACAAATTTTCAACTAAACTCGTTAATAATAACCAACTTATTGTAGTGGGTAATGTGAGCAGTTCTGGCTTAGCTAAAACTAAAATGGCAAAATCTGTTTTAGATTCAGGTTGGAGCATGCTCAAAACACAGCTCGATTATAAATCGAAGGCGATGCGAACTGTGTTTATAGAAGTTAACGAAAGTTACACTACCCAAGCTTGTTCGCATTGCGGCTGTATAAGCAGCAATAGTCCGAAAGGTAGAGCAGGTCTTGGAATAAGAGAATGGACTTGTGCCGAGTGTGGCACTGCGCATGATAGAGATATTAATGCGGCTAAGAACATTCTCGCGCTTGGGCATAAGCGTCTAGCAGTAGGAATCCCCGCCCTTTAGGGCGGGAGGATGTCAATTAGGAAGATTGCTCTTGATAAATGTTTAATTCGTTCATGTATTTCATGGGTGATTTTTTCATTACTTTTTTAAACATTGTAATAAATGCACTTACCGACTCATAGCCTAATAGTTCAGATACCTGTTGCACACTTTTCTTATCTGAAAGTGCTTGTAATGACGTGATTATATGTAGTTGCGTGCGCCACTTTCCAAAGGTCATACCCGTTTCATTTTTAATAAGTCGAGCCAATGTCCGCTCGGTCAATGCAAATTGCTCGGCCCATTGTGGGAGTGTTTTTCTATCACTAGGTCGACTTATCAACTGCTGGCTCATGGCCTGAATCACAACATGTTTAGATAGTACAAAATCTAAAGGTTGAATAGGCATCTCGATGAGTTGCTCAAATAATACCTGTGCCAGTCGATCGGTTTTGCTGTTTAAATCATAATGTTGATTATCGCTTGCTAGTTTACACATCATTTCCTTAACTAATGGTGTAATCGCCAATGTGCAAGTGTTTTGAGGCATGCCTTGCATCGTGCTATCAATAAATAAATGGCATAACTTAGCGTTATCAGACGCACGGTTACTATGTACTTTATTTGCTGGGATCCAAATAGCGCTATGGGCTGGCACCATCCACATTTTTGCCGATACCTCACAGGTTACATAACCATGCATCGCTAATATTAATTGTCCTTTAGGATGTGTATGCAAAGGAATTTCGTGACTAGCGTGGGCATACTCTATTTTGGCAATAATAGGCTGTGGCATCGTTTCAAAATGTTTGATTTCGTCCCAGCCAATTTGCTTAAGGATAACGTTTGTCAGTTTATAGTTATTTATTGTCATTAGTACTAAATTATATAACGACCTAAGTCTTTATACTAGTCATCATTCTCTTAGCATAAAACTAAAGCACCAGATGACTTTCTCTCAGTTACGTAACAATCCTAAATCTCGCTTCTCTGGCATATTACTCGTTATTGGTATTTTGCTAATTGCAGCTAATTTGCGGGCTCCTTTTACGGGTATAGCACCCGTACTAGAACAAATTATTAGTCAATTTGGACTAAGTGCATCACAAGCTGGTTTTTTAACGACTTTACCGTTAATTGCCTTTGCCGTTATTTCACCTATGGCAGCAACACTTGCTAAAAAGCAAGGATTAGAACATTCATTATTTTTTGCTTTAATACTTATATTGCTAGGGATTTCAGCTCGGATTATAAATTCAACAACCATGTTGTTTATCGGAACAGCCATTATTGGCATCGGGATCGCTATTGCAAATGTGTTATTACCTAGCTTAATTAAACGTGATTTTGCAACAAAAGTAGCCATAATGACCTCGACTTACGTGCTTACTATGGGTATTGCGTCAGGTGGTTTTTCGGCGATGGTGTTTCCACTTAGTCAACTAAATGACTTGGGCTGGCAATTTGCACTTGGCTCGGTGGCAATCATTACGCTAGCTACCTTAATTGTTTGGATCGCCCAATTAGGCAAGCACACTATACCAACAAGGACTAACCAGATATCTTCATCCTCGAAAAGTGTATGGCGTTATTTATTAGCGTGGCAAATTTCGCTGCTGTTGGGTTTAAACTCTTTTTTAAATTATATAATTATTACTTGGCTGCCGAGCATACTGACCGACACAGGCCACACTGCGGTACAAGCAGGTGTTTATCATGGGGCTTTTCAATTTGCCACAGCATTGCCTGGATTGATATTAATACCGCTACTGGCTAAATTAAAAGATCAACGTGCTCTTAGTTTTATTCTTGCACTGCTGAGCAGTGCAAGTGCACTCGGTTTACTTTATATGCCTAATTTTGCATTTGTATGGACGGTGATACTGGGCTTTAGTTCTGGAGCTTGTTTTATATTGGGCTTATCTTTTATTGGCTTACGCACGGATGATTCACGACAGGCTGCATCGCTTTCAGGTATGTCGCAAAGTGTTGGATATTTATTGGCGGCCGTTGGCCCTATGCTCGCTGGTGCATTGCACACCATCACGGGCAGTTGGAGTGCGCCATTATGGTTATGCGCTATTGCGGGTGTATTGTGTGCATTGTGTGGTTTAGGTGGTGGAAGAAATACTACTTTACAACAATCAGCTAACTAATTGTTGTAACAATGAAAATTGGTAGCTGACTACTATCACTTGAGTGATGTTAAATAATCTAATGCCTGCTTCCTGCCCTGAGGTATTCGGTCAAGTCTTTTAGCTATTGTGAACAATGATGAACGTCTTGTCTAAAAGGCTTTAATATAAAGCGCCTCATCATTGGGTGTGCGTTCCCTTGGCTCGGTGCTACCGATAAAATTCATCTGCCTAATCAACGTCAATAAAAGTGGTAAACATCATATGTTATGGTCGGATTATTCGTAGTTTATAGTGCATGTATTTTATCTACTACTTGCATAAATGCTAGATAACATTCTAAATATCTTTATATTAAAGGGTCTTTATTAATGTCGAAATCGTCGCCGATACCATAACCAGCCACCTGCAACAGCGAGTCCAGTCGTGAGTAAACCGCTGATAAAGATGAATAGGCGTCCAGTTAAGTCAAAGACTTCACCATTATGAAGAGGAAATAACCAGTAGGCTGTTTTTTGACGAAAGCTTAGCGGTTGGTAAGGTTGCTCACCAAGCACAGCATTACTGTAAGGATCGATCCATAACACGTTGCTGCCTGATGTTTTACGAGGGTCGTCATCATCTGTTAACCGTATCTCGGCTGAAGGGCGTTGAGCTGTTGGAAAGGTTATACGTTGCCATTGTTTATCTGGCCAATGCTCTTTAGCTGATATTAACCATAAGGCTTCATCAATAGGCTGACTTTCTTGCACTTTGATAATTGGATTCAATTTAATAGGCCTATCCAATAACCACTGTGTTTGATTTGGGAAAATAAGACTAGTACCACTAATAATAACGACAATAAAAACAGGCAATGATATTAGACCTGTTAATAGGTGAGTACGTCGTAAACGTCCTATTGTCGGCGTGATTTTCTGATTTTTTGCTACTAACCACTTTCGTGCTTTTTTGGTTCTTGGCCAACCATAATATGCTCCAATAAATACGTTAACTAACATTAGGATAGCAAGAAATCCTAATGTTAATTCAGCATTGTGGCCAAGCATAAATGTAAAGTGAAATAGATAAATAAAAGAGGTGAAATAACTTCCCCATTCGCGAATACTCAGGACTTCAGCACTATAAGGATGGATCATTATTTCCATGTTTTTATCATGGAGTGGGGATGTTTCTTTCATCAGTACAAATGCGGTATAGCCAGCATTTTTATTTCGCGGTGCACGTAGTGATTTTATGTAATCAATGTCAGGAATAGCATTAAGTGTTGCTGCACGTATTATGGACAGTGGAGCCAGTTTATCTGAGGGTAAATGGGTAGCGATGAGCTGTGGATTTAGCCATTCATCAATGGCATGATCGAACACAATGATTGACCCGCTGATGCTCTGGAGCAACAGCGGGACCAATAAAATCAAGCCACTGATTCGGTGAAATTGAATCCAGAATTTACGCATTGAAATAGATCAAAAAATAATGATTAAAATTCTAATGAATAACCTAATGTCACCGCATCTTCGGCTTGTAGGTAGGAGCTAGAAATTAAAAAGGGTATAGCAATCGCAATACGTTTTGGAATGGGGAGGAAAGACACCATTGTCTCCTAGAGAATATCGAGTAAGCAGCAATGCTAAACTAAATGAGAATGATTATCAAGCGCATTTAATAGCTTGATGATTCGTATTGCTGAAAAACAGGACAGAGTTATTATATTAGACCTAAAGCCGACAGAGCACATCCAGCGTAGTTAAACGCAAATGTCAGATAAAGCCTGATCACCATCATTCAAAAACAAAAAGATGTTCTATATTTAACTTAGTTAATAAGAAGATTAGTTAGCCTAACAACCCCGTCATTAATTGCGTTCTTGAGTTATAGTTACTCTTTAATCTAACAACAGAAAGAAAAGAGCTGTGACGGAATCTAAATATTATGTCCACACATCCACTGGCAGTAAAAAGACTATTTTTACATTCATTGCAACATTCATTGCCTGCTTGTTTTTGCTTGATAATACTGCAGATCTATTTACAGGAGCGATTTTCGTTTTTGTTGGAATATTTACTGCCTCAGTTGCCGTTGCAATGCCTTTTTATTTTTACAAAAAGAAGCACCTCAAGAGATATTTCCTTGTCTCAATGATTGAATTTTTGATGACGATTTTTCTAACCGTTGTGTTCTTTTTATATTTCTTTACAAATCCGCTCGATTTTACGACTATCGCGAGCCCGACAGACACTGACGACCCTTATATTGTCAGGTGTGATGAGCCTGTTCCAGTGTTTTCTTTGGGTATGGATATTATTCCTAGCAAGGTGCAGGGTGATACGATTTGTTCTTGTATATGGAAAAAACTGTCACCCTCGGACAAGAATTTATCTGCATCTCTCGCCAGAGATGAGTATCACGATGCCTCTGAGGGGCAATTAAGACAATTCATTTTTAGAATCGAAGTAGCAACGGACTCCTGCAGGATGGAAGGCCTGTAACCGCGTTAAATATACTCGTTTATGCTTCGATAAACTAAAGTTTATGAGCTTATCTGCTTTGGAACGGCAGTTGGCATTTAATTTTAACCATTGCTTACGTACCAAAACAGATCTTTCATTTAGTAGCAATATTATGTTTTTAGTCGATGAAAAGGTCGGTGCACTGCTAATAAATACAAGTACTTAAAATATCTTATATTCACCGCTATCCGATTTAATTTTTTAATTATAACTTTATACCATCTCTGAATACGTAGTATATTAAACCTTGAACTACTGTAATCCTTGAACGATCTAGTGCCAGAATAAACTGACTAATTGAAAGGAAGTTCTTGTGGAACAATCTAGCCTTTTACCCCTTATTTATAACGCATCGTTATTGATTTCGTTATTACTTATTTATACCTTAAATCCTCAAACGAATGAGAAGCTATTAAATAAAAATAACCGTATTGTTCTCGGGCTCTATATTGGAATCATAGGTGTTTTGGTTATGTTGACTCCGTGGCAAGTAGCCCCAGGCTATTTTATTGACACGCGAACCATTCTAATCGCTATCTCGGGACTCTACTTTGGTTTAATACCCACCGTAATAGTTATGTTTGTAATGTCGACAGTACGTCTTCTTGAAGGCGGTGGCGGTATGTGGGTTGGAACCCTGACTATCATCACCTCTGGCTTTATCGGCATTGCTTGGAGAGAAATACGCCACACTTCTTTGAAAAGTATTTCACTACGAGAACTATTTATACTGGGTCTTACTGTTCATATAGTAATGCTTTTTGAGATGCTATTTTTCTTACCCACAAGGGAGATAGCCTTAGATATCATTTCTTCTATTGCCCTGCCAGTATTGGTTGTTTATCCATTAGTAATCGTTTTACTTGGCCGTTTGTTGTCCAATATATTACGTACACAATTAGCTTTAGATGAACGATTGCAAAGTGAATTTTTATTTCAGTCCCAGTTTAATTTGGGTAACATTGGAATTACAATTACCTCACCTGACAAATCATGGTTACGCGTCAATCCTCGGCTTATTGAAATGCTGGGCTATTCTGAAGAAGAACTTCAGCGCTTTACTTGGATGGATCTTACTCATCCTGAAGACTGCGACAGTGATTTAGTTAAATTTAACGAAATGTTGTTGGGTGAGATTAACAACTATGAAATTTATAAGCGTTTTATTCATAAAAATGGTGCTATCGTTTATATCCATCTAACCGTTTCTTGTTATCGAAATGAGGGGGAAATCAAGTTTATCATCGCTACATTGTTAGACGTCACGGAACGCAAGTTAGCCGAAGATGATCTCAAACTAGCTGCCAGTGTATTTAGCCATGCGCGTGAGGGCATTACCATCACCGATGCTCAAGGAACCATACTTGATGTAAATGATACCTTCACGCAGACAACAGGCTATAGCCGTGAAGAGGTTATTGGCAAAAACCCTCGAATCCTCAAATCTGGGCGGCAATCCCCTGAGTTTTATGTCGACATGTGGCATGCGCTACGTGATGAGGGCTATTGGTCTGGTGAAGTATGGAATCGTCGTAAAAATGGTGAAGTGTATGCTGAAATGAAAACGATCAGCGCTGTCCGAGATGTACAAGGTGTCACCACCCATTATGTTGCTCTGTGTACCGACATCACCCAGATGAAAGACCATCAAGACCAACTAGAGCATATCGCCCATTACGACGTACTAACCAATCTACCCAATCGTGTATTACTAGCCGACCGACTCAGCCAAGCCATGTTGCAGTGCAATCGTCACCAACAGTCACTTGCAGTCGTATTTCTAGACTTAGATGGGTTTAAACTCATCAATGATCTGCATGGACATGATGTGGGTGATGAATTGCTCATTGTACTATCGCAACGTATGAAAGAAGCGTTACGTGAAGGTGATACTTTAGCCCGTTTTGGTGGTGATGAATTTGTTGCTGTATTAGCTGATTTAACCAAAATTGAAGATTGTGAGCCTTTATTAGAGCGGTTACTATTGGCGACGTCTGAACCTGTCACGATCAGTGATGTGGTATTAAATGTCTCAGCCAGCATTGGCGTCACCCTTTACCCTCAAGATAATCTGGATACCGATCAGCTCATGCGTCATGCTGACCAAGCCATGTATATCGCTAAAGAATCAGGTAAGAACCGTTATCACTTATTTGATACCGTTCAAGATGATGCGGTTAAAGTGCAACGAGAAAATCTAGAGGCTATTCGCAGTGCATTAGATAATGATCAATTTGTGCTCTATTACCAGCCTAAGGTTAATATGCGAACAGGCACCGTGATAGGTGTTGAGGCGTTAATACGTTGGCAACATCCCAAGAGAGGCCTAGTAAATCCAATTGGATTCTTGCCAGTCATTGAAAACCACGCAATGAGCATAGAGGTGGGCGAATGGGTTATTGATACCGCATTGACACAAATTGGCCAATGGCAAAAAATGGGGCTCAATCTTCCTGTCAGCATTAGCGTCAATATTGCCGCAGTACAATTACAGCAGACTCATTTTGTGGAGCGATTAACCATACTGCTAGCAGCCCATCCCGATGTTAAGCCCCACTATTTAGAACTAGAGGTGCTAGAAACAAGTGCCTTAGATGACGTGGAACATGTTTCAGAAATAATGGTTGCCTGTATGGCACTCGGCGTAAACTTTGCTCTAGATGATTTTGGTACAGGCTACTCGTCTCTTACCTATCTTAGACGTTTACCTGCCAACTTAATTAAAATAGACCAGAGTTTTGTCCGCGATATGTTGATAGATCCTGATGATTTAGCGATTGTTGAAGGCGTCATCGCCTTAGCTAAATCATTCAAACGTGAGGTGATTGCCGAAGGTGTGGAATCTATTGAACATGGCACTGCTTTATTACAACTGGGTTGTGATTTAGCACAAGGTTACGGCATAGCAAGGCCAATGCCAGCGAGTGATGTTCCTGCGTGGATAGATGGGTGGAAGCCTGACGATACTTGGAAAATATGATTATCAACTAAACTAAGCAGTTAACGCCATCGCTGACAGCGCTAATTAGCATCTTATTCTTGTGGTGCGACGCGTTAGGCTATTTCTCATATCCTAACGAGGCCATTTTGATACCCGTTGATACGAGCGTTAAACCGGCGACTTTATTGATCAGAGTGACAACCCATGACTTAAGTGTCTGTTCGGCTAATTTCTTACCCAAGCGACTGAACAGGCTATAAACTAAAATGTCAGCTAGTAGACATGTGGTCCCCATCACAACCATTTGAAATAAAATTGGCGCTAAGGGGTCAATAAATTGTGGAAGTAGGGCGGAAAAATACATAAGTGCCTTCGGGTTTGCGAGTTGAACTACAAGCCCTTGTGAAAATAGCTTCTTACGACTTCTTTCATTGGTTTTCACGTTAATCTTAAAAGCACCGGATTTACTGATCAATACTGAAATGCCAAGGTACAAAAGATAAACAACACCGAGCCATTTTATGATGGAAAATAGTAGGCTTGAAGCCAGAATTAAAGATGCGATACCTGTCGCCGACAGTGCGAAAAAGAGAACGTCCGCACTAGCAACACCCATCACTCCTAAGAATGCTTTTGCTGGATTATGTGTCGCACCCTGTGTTGCCACTGTAATTGCAGATGGGCCGGGAACCATAATCAGCATTAGAGTTGTGACAAGAAAGATGGAGTAGAGGCCAATGTCCAAGATTGATTACCTTATTAGAGCCTAACGTGATGTTAAAGAGAATAACGTTTTCTGTCATTGCGCTGTCTAGGTAAAAGCAGAATTGTTTACGGCTTATCAAAACCCTCAATTTATTTTTACTAGATCTCAGTCCATTCCTATAAACAGCTGCTTATTATTGAGTCGATAGAATGGCTTAAACAAATTCTCAGAAACGGTTGATTAAAACTTACTTTGTAGGGCTTTTACTAATAAGATCATCAACATACTCGGTCAATGAATTAGTGAATTCTTCGCTAAACCAGCTGATAGCATTATCCCGATCAATCTTTAAATTGTCCGATTTATATTGAGCCTCAAAAGCATTAAAGCGAGCAGTGGCTTCCCTCATCGCAGCACTAATATCATCCATCTCAATGGTTTTGAAATGTTCATTGGCGAGAGACAAAAAATCATTGACTATCTCAGGATAGGAAAGTGTACCATCACTCTTCTTATCACTTGGTTTGATGAGGCGTATCGGAATAATATTGTCTTGACTCATGATGCAGGTATCTCAGTTGTAATAAATAAACTATGTAAGCATTTCGCTCAAAATGGGTGGAAAAATTCAGATAAAATACGATGTTAGAAAAGATTTATATCTGTAATGGTCGTGTTTTATTGGCGTAATCTTAAACCACTTTGTTCATTTCTGCCATTGATTTAGATTGGTTTTTATCTTTTGTGAGTGCTTAATTATGGCGATACTTTCTTCCTGAGCTTAAATAAGAAAATGTCTGCTTTAGATTGGTTCCGGCTCTAGCTACTATCATATATAGAAGCCACAGTAGTTTGTTCTGCTGGGGCTCTTTTTATGGATTGGACTATTGAAAATTCATTTTCAGGACAGTATTACTTATTCTCAACGAGTAAAGGTTGTAGGTAGGGCAAGATGTTTTGTAATACGAGTGGTTGACCGTCTTTATTCGGGTGCAATCCATCACCTTGCATCAAGTCTTTATTGAGTGCTACGCCTTCTAGCATAAAAGGCAAGTAGCTCAACGTGTATTTATTTGCGATCTTTTCGTAAAGCGTAAAAAACATTTCGGTATAACGTTTGCCGTAATTTTGTGGGATTCTGTTTCCAATCAACAGCACCTTTGCGTTAGATTGATGAGCTTGTTCTATCATTTTTTCAAGGTTTGTAGTTGTTTTGTCTAAAGGGTAGCCTCGTAGAGCATCATTAGCCCCCAACTCTAAAATAATCCAACGTGGTTTATATTCTGTGAGAAGAGGACCCAAACGGGACAAGCCTCCTTGAGATGTTTCACCGCTGACACTGGCATTGACTACTTTAATGCCAGGATTAGATTTAGAAAGTTGATTTTCGAGTAAACTAACCCAACCTGCTTCTTGTCGTAAGTTGTGGGCTGCGCTTAGACTATCCCCCATTACAAGTAATGTTGATGATGAAGCTGCGGCGAGAGTTACATTAGTGAAGAACAAACTAATGGTCAAAAAAAGCAATAATTGTCTTTTAAAAAACATAAAAACCTTAAATATAAAGTGAGATGTCATGGCTGTAAAAACAGCGATTAAAGTAACTAATTTAACTCATACCGTTACTGCAAATACAGGAGACTTGACCATATTGAACGGAATCAATATGGACATCAAGGAAGGTGAATCAGTTGCAATCGTGGGTGCTTCTGGTTCAGGCAAGTCAACTTTACTCGGTTTATTAGCAGGCTTAGATGTTAATACTTCAGGTGAAATAACGCTTTATGAGCAAGCTTTCTCTAGCTTAGATGAAGAAGAACGTGCCTTAATGCGCGGGCAATATGTTGGTTTTATTTTTCAATCATTTCACCTTTTACCTAGTCTGCAAGCGGTTGAAAATGTCATGCTACCAGCAGAACTCAAAGGGGATAAGAATGCACGTAAAAAAGCAGAAGCATTATTAGATAAAGTGGGATTATCTCATCGCTTAACACATTATCCTAATCAACTCTCTGGCGGTGAACAACAACGCGTTGCGATTGCTCGGGCTTTTGCTTCTAGCCCTAAAATTCTTTTTGCTGATGAGCCCACCGGGAATCTCGATGAGGGAAATGGAAAAATTATTATTCAACAGTTGTTTGAGCTTAACGAGTCTCAAGGCACAACACTCGTCATGGTTACCCATGATAATGAACTAGCTCAAAAATGTGATCGTCAATTGGTGATGTCTGCAGGCAAACTTGTGGAAAAACAATAATGAGTTTTGCACTTCGATTATTGTTAAGAGACCTACGTAGTGGTGATATTCTTACGCTTATCATTGCTCTGATTATTTCAGTTGGTACCGTCACCTCAATCGGTTTATTTATCGATAGATTGCAGCTTTCTTTCGAGCAAGAGTCAGCTAATTTATTGGCTGCTGATCGCCTAATTCGTTCTGATGATGAGATTCCAAAAACTTGGCAAGTCAAAGCCAGTGAACTAACGCTTCAGCGAGCTGAGAATACGTCGTTTAGCACGATGATATTTGCGGGCGATGCCCTACAACTCAGTCAGTTGAGTGCTGTAACAGATAGTTATCCTTTAAAAGGAGCCTATTTAGTAGATGACACTTTATTTGGCACAGGAAAATCATTCACTAAGTCCCCACAAAAAGGACAAATTTGGTTGTCGTCTAGGCTCGCTAGTCTATTGAATGTAGCCATTGGTGGTCAGGTAGAAGTCGGTGAGACTAAATTAACCGTTGCCAAGTATTTAGTAAGAGATCCCGGCTCTAGTAGTTCAGCATTTGCTATCGCACCTCGTGCTGTGATGAATATAGCAGATCTAGCGTCAACCCAAGTTATTATTCCTGGTAGCCGAGTCCGTTACTCTCTTTTATTAGCAGGAAATCGTACGGCTCTTGATGAATATGAAGCTTGGGTCACACCTCAATTGAATGAGGGACAACGCTGGCGAACGCCGACACAAAAAGGAGAACGCATTGGTGACACAATAGGAAAGGCGGAATCCTTTTTATTATTGGCGGGGACTTTGGCCGTTATCCTATCTGGGATAGCGATGGCACTCGCATCTGCACGATTTGTAAAACGCCATTTAATGCAGGTTGCTATATTAAAAACCTTAGGGGCACCGCCAACGTTATTAGTTAAGGTATTCTTCATACAATTCACCATGCTATTTGTGATTGGGGCTTCAATAGGTTTGGCTGTGGGCTGGGGCGTTCAGGGGGCTATTTCATCACTGTTATCTGGATTAATGTCTACTTCATTACCCGAGCCTTCTATCAGCCGTTTATGGCTGGGCGTAGCAACAGGCTTTATTTCTATGGTGGCTTTTTGCATGCCATTGATGCAGCGTCTTATCAATATCTCGCCAATGTCCGTATTGCAACCCAGCCTAAAAATTGAGCAAAATACTTTACTTATTTATGGTATTGGTTTTATCGGTATGTATGGACTGATGTGTCTGTATACAAAAGGATTTTTATTACCCAGTATTATGATGCTAGCGATATTAGGTATCGGGATTTTGGTATCATTATTAGGCTGGATAGTCTTTAGATTGGGCCGTTATTTAACTTCAGGAGCAACCAGCGGCTGGCAAATAGGTTTGGCTTCACTTTATCGAAGGTTGATCCCCAACCTTTTTCAATTACTGGTGTTTACGTTAATTATAATGCTGGGACTTATTTTAGTGGGCGTGAAGACCAGCCTAGTAGCTGATTGGCAGAAACAGTTGCCAGATGATGCGCCTAATCATTACTTATTTAACGTTCAAGTTAATCAGATTGATCAAATCAACGCCGCAACCGAGCAACTAGGTATATTAAGATCAGATTGGTTTCCTATGGTTCGAGGTCGAGTCATATCGGCAAATGGAAAAAGTATTCAAACGCTTTATCCTGAAGATAAAGGCGAGCCAGAAATATATGAGCGTGAACTAAACCTCACGTGGTCAGATGCAGTAGGCAAGGGCAGTGACTTAGTCGCTGGTGACTTTGCTGCTAATGGACTATCCATTGAGCAACGTGTGGCACAAGAAGCCAACCTCAGTATGGGGGATGTATTAACCCTTAACATTGGCGGTAATATGGTGACCTTGCCTATTACCTCTATTCGAACGGTTGATTGGGGGTCGATGCAGCCTAATTTTTATCTCATTTTGCCGAAAGAAGCACTAAAAGACTACCCTGCCAACTTTGTGAGCAGTGTGTTTATTAGTGAGCTCAACGCTCAGCCATTTTATAAAGCGATCTCTGAGTTTCCAACTGTTTCCATTTTTAATGTAGGCGATTTGTTAAAACAAATACAAACCATCATAAGCCAATTATCTCAGGCAATTCAGCTAGTGTTATTGTGTATTTTGAGTGCTGGGGCTTTGGTATTGCTAACTAGCGTACGTTCAACATTAGAGGAGCGATTAGAAGAAGGCGCACTGTTACGTGTTTTAGGGGCAAGGAAAGCCTTGATTCAACAGGCTCTTTTTGTAGAGTTTGGTGCGCTTGGGCTATTTTCTGGAGTTCTTGCAGCGGCCGGAGCAGAAGCTTGTCTGTATGGTTTGCAGGTCTTTGTATTTAAATCTCAAGTGGTATGGCATCCATTGTTATGGGGGCTTGGTCCTTTGATCGGCGTTTGTATTATTTCTGCCATTGGTCTTTTTGCCAGTAGAACGGTATTAAAAGTGCCACCAATGCTTTTGTTACGTGATTTTTAATTTAATAGTTGCGGGGGGAGAACATAGGCTATAGGACTCCTTGGCTTTGCGGGAGAGCTATTCGAAGAAAGTAATAAACAGGGTTGGTGTAACGGGTACTAGAATTAAGATTTTTATGAATTATAAATTATAACACCCTGCATCAGCGGACCACTTTATGATGGACCACTGATGCATTTTCTAGGTGTTCTTGTATGTTAGGGCTACCCGAACCTGGTCATCATTAGGCTGGCTAATACGTAACTCTGCTGGCGGCTAATCCCAAATTGAACCTTAATTTATAACTAGCCTTTGCCAAGATATGAAATCGTACCTGCAACATCGGTGTCATCAATCAATTGAAATCTGCTGTTTGATCCTGCCTGTCTTGCAGAGCCAAATGGTGCGTACTCAGGATCTGTTGCAAATGCTTTAGCGGCTTCAGCATTCGGAAATGCCAAAAGTGCAATTAATGTAGTCGGAAGTGGTTCACCTTCTAAAACTTCAATGTTTGCACTACGAGACAGATATTTGCCTCCATGCTTATGGACTATATCGTGAACGTTTTTTGCGTATTCTGGTATCCACGCTTCATCGGTGACTTCAACGTCGGCTATAATATAAACAGTCATTCTCGGACATCCTCTTAGAGTTATATTCAATATACGACCGAATTAGATCAGCGTACGGACAGATATTACCAGCACTATAGCCTCATAAGCAAAACTGTATAGTAAGCCATAGTTCCAGAATATTTTACTCTCACAATGAAACACATATTGTGGATTATGCTGCCATGTATCTCGCAAAATCACTGAAGTTGCCATCACCGTTAAGCTCCATCACTATTGGCGAGACAGAACTTGTGATCGCTGTGTATACCATCAGAAAAGCTTAAATAGAAAGCACGCTAACACGAGTATTTTTACAGGCTTGCATATCTATGCCGTGGCATTGACTGTCTCTTTGTTAATGGCCAGAAAGGATGACGCAAAAGATTTGTAACAAATTAGCCTAACGTCAGTCTGACTATAATCAGTGATGTGATAATTTATGCTTCAGACATTGCAAGTCAATCTAGGTTACTTCTGCAACCAAACCTACATACATAGTCAGGTGAATGTAGGACCAAATCGTACTGAGATGATGGATGATGATTTTAAAGGTTCAGCTATAAGCAGCCAAAATCAATGTTTTGGTTGTACAGCAGGACAAAGAAGCCGTTGTAAAGGCGACTTTTAGATGTCACTAATTTAGGTTACTTAAGGGAAACAACATGTCAAAAAAAATCATTATCATACTTATCGTTATGATTATTGCTGCATTTTTTGTCTTCGATATTCAACACTATCTTACGCTGAGTAGTATCAAGGAAAGTTTGACCAGTTTTGAGGCATGGCGTAGTCAAAACCCATTGTTAGTCGGATTAGGATTTTTTGCCAGTTATATTCTGATAACAGCATTGTCTTTGCCGGGAGCGGCGGTGATGACACTAGCTGCCGGTGCTTTATTTGGACTTTGGTGGGCATTGTTGATTGTGTCTTTTGCATCGACTATAGGTGCGACTCTTGCGTTTCTAGTATCGCGCTTTTTGCTGAGAGACTGGGTGCAGCAACGTTTTGGGAATCGTCTGAACGCTATTAATCTAGGTATTGAAAGAGATGGGGGATTCTATTTATTCACTCTGCGTTTAGTCCCAGTGTTTCCATTTTTCATCATTAATTTGGTAATGGGGTTAACGCCCCTAAAAACCTGGACCTTTTATTGGGTCAGTCAAGTCGGTATGTTGGCTGGCACACTGGTCTATGTGAATGCGGGTACTCAGCTTGCTCAGATAGACAGTCTGGGCAGTATCATGTCAATTAACTTGCTGGCCTCTTTTGCCTTATTAGGACTATTTCCGTTGATTGCGAAGAAAATTATCGACTTGTTAAAGGGCAGACACGTTTATCAAGGTTGGCACAAACCCAAAAGTTTTGATCGTAATTTAGTGGTTATTGGTGCTGGTGCTGCAGGATTGGTTTCTTCATATATTGCTGCGACGGTTAAGGCTAAAGTCACTTTAGTTGAAGCCAATAAAATGGGAGGTGATTGCCTTAATTATGGTTGTGTACCCAGCAAAGCAATTATCCGCTCAGCTAAACTTGCCCAACATATGCGTGATGGCCATAAATATGGACTGAATTCCACACAGCCTGATTTTTCCTTTCGAAGCGTTATGCAACGAGTGCAAAACATCATCAAACAAATTGAACCACATGACAGTGTTGAACGCTATACCAAACTAGGTGTTGAGGTATTAGAAGGTTACGCAACCATCATTGACCCTTGGACCGTTGAGATAAAACTGCATGATGGTCAAATCCAGAAGCTTACAACGCGTAGTATCATTATCGCGACGGGTGCTGAACCAGTTGTACCAGATTTACCGGGAATTGATGATGTCGACTATGTTACCAGTGATACCGTTTGGCAAAAGTTTGCTGAATTAGACGTGGTACCTAAACGATTGGTTATTTTAGGTGGGGGTCCTATTGGCTGCGAGTTATCACAGGCATTTGCCAGATTGGGGTCTGAAGTAACTCAGATTGAACGTTCAGATCGACTGATGAATCGTGAAGATAAGGACGTTTCAGAATTAGCCGAAGCGGCATTGGCCGATAATGGTGTGAATATTCTAACTGGGCATGAAGCCATTAGTTTTGAGCGCGTAGGTGATGAAAAATTCATTCTTGTAAAAGATGAAGTCGGTGAACAGCGTATCGCGTTTGATGAAGTACTTTGTGCTATTGGCAGAAAATCGAGACTTCAGGGGTATGGCATGGAAAATCTGGGCATAGAGAGTGATCGCACCATACAAAGCAATGCTTTTTTACAAACTAAGTTTCCCAACATTTTAACCGCAGGTGATGTAGCAGGGCCTTATCAATTTACTCATGTCGCAGCTCATCAGGCCTGGTATGCCTCGGTAAATGCCTTGTTTGGACAGCTTAAAAAATTTAAAGCCGATTATAGGGTCATCCCTTGGGTAACATTTATTGACCCAGAAGTTGCCCGGGTCGGAATTAATGAACAGGAAGCGATTGAGCAAAAAATCGACTATGAAGTGACCCGTTATGGCATTGATGATTTGGATAGAGCCATTACTGATAGTGCTGCACATGGCTTTGTCAAAGTTCTTACAGTGCCAGGTAAAGATAAAATCCTCGGCGTGACGATTGTCAGTGAACATGCGGGTGAATTGCTAGCCGAGTTCGTACTCGCGATGAAACATGGACTTGGACTGAACAAAATTCTGGGCACAATTCATCCTTACCCAACGTGGGTTGAGGCGAATAAATATGCGGCAGGAGAGTGGAAACGTGCACATGCTCCACAATGGGCATTTAAGTTATTGGAACGATTTTTCAACTGGCAACGAGGTTAATTAAATGTTTCGAAAGTATCTGCTCCTTATTTGCCTTATGTTTGTTGGTATTTCAACTGCAAATGCATTCGATCATCAACAGTGGAATAGCTTGTTGAAACGCCATGTTGTGGAAATTGATGGTGGACAAAGTACTAAAGCTGATTATGCCGGTTTTGCAACAGAGCGACAGGACCTAAAACGCTATCTGGCGTCGCTTTCTGCAATTAGTCAGGCTGAATTTGATAACTGGTCTACAGAGTTGCAATTGGCATTTCTGATCAATGCCTACAATGCATGGACCGTTGAGTTAATTCTGACTAAATATCCGGATTTGACATCGATTCGTGATTTGGGTGGATTGTTTAGTTCGCCCTGGGAAAAAGAATTTATTCCTTTATTGGGACACACCGTTTCTCTGGATTATATCGAGCATGAGTTGATCCGCGGTTCTGGTCGCTATAATGATCCACGTATTCACTTTGCCGTGAACTGCGCTAGTATCGGTTGTCCCGCGCTCAGAAATGAAGCTTATAGTGCCGAATCACTTGACCAACAACTGGAAAAACAAACACAATTATTTCTTAAAGATAAAAGTCGTAATCACATAGTAAAAAACAGTTTGCAGGTTTCAAAAATTTTCAAATGGTATCGCGAAGATTTTGAGAAAGGATGGCGTAATGCTGAATCTTTGCAAGCATTTTTACTGTTATACGCTGATGCGTTAGCGCTTGATTCGGAGCAGCAGAAAAAATTAGCACAAGGCCAGTTAAGCGTTCAGTTTATGGATTATGACTGGCATTTGAACAATACCCAGTAAAGTCTATTGTCTTCTTTATGCCAGTGATCGACGAAGCCTAACATTTACCAAGAAAGATTTAGACTTATGTCTTCGAAAGGGTTGTTATTTAATGAATCCACAGCCAGAAGCGGTCATTCATTTAACGGCAACTTTTTTATTATTAAGAATTAACATGCATAAATTCTTTGATTAAGTAAGCTTTATCGGCAGTGATACTGAGTAAATATTTATAGTTTTCGATAATCTCTTAAGCGTTTATCAGTGCCAATTGGTTTAATGCAATAATTTCTATATCTTTCGCTATCTTACTATTGTTCTTTATACATTCATCTAGGAGCTTAGTTAAAGCTTGTTTGTTATGTTCAATCAAACCATTAAATATTTGGTCTGCTGTTGACTGGGGAATATTAAATTTTTGTATTTGCTCTATAAATACTTGCTTAGCAGAAGCACTTTTATTATTGTTTGTAAGCTGAACAAATGACACCCGTATCTCAGTGTCTTTTTTTAAAATACGCGGAATAATTACATCACTGATTTTTTCGACTATTGAGTCAAACCGTGTGATGTTAATTAAACCAATGTTGGGTACATTAATTTTTACATCACAAGATAGAACGATATTGGAAGGAGCTGCAATGCGATAGTTTTTATAAAAATGAAACGCATCAAAACTACCGTGATAACAAGTTAAAACCTCAGATTTAAACATCCCTTCTACACTAACTCCATTGTCAGCTGTGTAGGCGATGCCAGCTGATGAATGATTTATTAAGTCTAAAATAGGCATGATTTTTGATTCATTTTCTATGCGGATCTGCCGACTAATAAAATACTCATTCAAATAATCTTTAGGCTTTTTTTTATCGAAGTCGGAATAATCCCATCCAAAAAGCACAAGATATTGCTGCATTATTTTGGGAAGGCGACATAATTCCCTGTGGTATTCCTTTAACTCAGTAATAGCGCCATTGCCCCAACCAAAAAACCGTTGATATTTTTCAAAAAAATCAATCACGTTAGGGTTTAGACCTGTTTTGGCTTTTACTTTAAGCTGATTAGTACGATCCAGATAGAGTAGGTTCGTCGATATTAAGAGCTCAGTTGGCATCACTATTTTTATAGCTTTATCCACGTCTAAAGGGTATATTCCATAGCCATAAATGCCCTTGCGAAGTTCGATATTATTCGCTATTCCTCCTAGAGATCTAAATTCTTCAAGCATTTCTGAGAAGTTCATTGGTGAGAGCATCTTACATAGTCATTATTCAATACCTAAATTATAGGTTATATATGACTTTACTAATAACAAATGTATTGGAAATGTAAGCCTTATGTTGTTCTTAAAAAACGATAGCAAAAAAGCTGAATTAAACGTAGTAACAGAAAGTGAGGCCATCACTTTTGTCTCAACGGTAAAGTCAGAGCAGAATATTTTTATTAAACAACTCGCTAAAATGATGTTGTTTTTAACGGTCTTTATCATTTCTCCATCCGTTCATGCGATGCAGATTTTTGTTAAAACGCTGACAGGAAAAACAATCACCTTAGATGTTGAACCCAGTGATTCCATTGATAATGTTAAACAAAAGATCCAAGATAAAGAAGGTATACCACCAGCCGAGCAGTCACTCATTTTTGCAGGGAAAATCCTTGAGGATGGTAGAACGCTATCAGATTATAATATTCAAAAAGAGTCCACTATTCACCTTGTTAAGGTGGTAACTCCCATTGCGGCGAATCCGACTAATAACCCAACTAACAACGCAACTATCATTGGGCAAATTTCTGGTCAGTTTTTCAGTACACAACGCTTCACCAGCCAGCAAACTAATAATATTAACGATCATTTTTTATCATTACATCAGCGTTTTAATGTTGAGAATATCCAGAGTGGCCTTAATGCAGGTGACCCTATCTTCAATGCCCTATCGTCACTGCTTTATAACGTTGTAGAACAAGATGCCTCCAGCAATTATTCTGCGGATTTTGACGCAAGTAATTCAATATTGCTAGCGGATAATAGTGAGAACAATTATCTTCCTACTCAGGGCAATATTTTTAGTAATAAACTGATGAGTTTGTGGTTTGCTGGTAGCTTAGATTACGGTTCTTTTGATAAACAAAATCAAAAAAATAAATTTTCTTCTCAGGGTATGACAATCGGCCTCGATTATTTGGCAACGAATGCTTTTATTATTGGTGGCGCAGTTGGTTATGGTTTTGATAAAACGAAGACTGATGACTTCGGTAGTCAAACAAAGTCTCATCAAGTGACCGTCAGTATTTACAGCAGTTACCAACCTATAACTGACTGGTATATAGATGGACTTATTGGCTATGGTGACCTGTCATTTGATAATGACCGCTGGTCTAATACAGATAGTCAAATGCTTTCAGGTTCTCGAGATGGTAATGTTGTTTTTGCAAGTGTGGGCCTTAACTCTCTTATGTATGCTAACGACATAACTTTTCAGCCTTACTTAACTGCAAATGTCTCATCAATCAAGTTAGATCGCTACTCCGATATAGGAACAAGCATATATGCCCTTAATTATGATAAATCTAAAACCAATTCTGAAACAGTCTCAACGGGTTTGAATGTATTCTATGATATTCAGATTAAAGCAGCGACATTAACGCCATCATTTAAGCTAGCGTATAGCCACAATTTCTCAGGTAGTTTTTCTCAGAATATGATGTATTCCGATTCAAGTGCAACGGGTAACACTTATAATTTAAGCTCAGAGAGCTCACCTCAAAATATAGGTAGTATTGGACTTGGTTTAAAATATAAGGCATCACAAGGTGTATTTGTTGATATAGAGTTTCTCACTTCAACCGGATCAAATTCCTATCATTCAAACTCATTTAATTTTGGCATTAGTATTCCTTTGTAGTAAAGCCAAGATTAGGATCACTAGTAATTAATTTAACAGATAAAAGTTAGAGGATCTTATTACGTTTTTTTGCGTAGTTCCCATATCTTTCATTAGGCAGCTATAAATTAAACAATTAGTATCTCTAGTTACAATCAAATTCGGAGCTTTTCACTCCTCCAACTTCAGAGGCTTGTCGGAACTGGTCTGGCTCTAAACGCTATATTTGGGTGTGCAATTACTGAGGCTATTTCTTGCTGAAGTTTAATACCCAGACTGCCTGTTATGGGTCGCAAGCTAACTTTTAACAATCTGTCGATAATGTGCCAAAAGCGATTATTTGTGTAGCCTTGCCTAACGCATTAATAAGCCGTCATTTGCATTGACTGGTTAGCTGTATTTACTAGACTAGATGCTGTATCTACAATGAAAAACATTCAAATCAGTGTATTGAGTTGTGCTGATTGACAAACCTATTGCAATCGTGATTGTGTTAACATATATTTACAGTTAAGGGTAACTGTAGATTATTGGGTGTAAACATATACGGGTTTATGATGCTGAAAGTTATAAGAATACTCAATACTTTTAAATTAAGTGGCAACAAGGAATTACTCTTTCCAAATCAAGTGAAAGATAAATCAGCTATTGAGCTAGTCATGGCTAATAAAGAGCTACTATTTCAAGAAGAAGAAAAAGAAGAACGGGCAGCTGAGCTAGTCATCGCCAATAAAGAACTACGGTTTCAAGAAGAAGAGAAAGAAGAACGGGCAGCTGAGCTAGTCATCGCCAATAAAGAACTACTCTTTCAAAACGAAGAGAAAGAGAAACGGGCTGCTGAGTTAGTCATCGCCAATAAAGAGCTACTCTTTCAAAACGAAGAGAAAGAGAAACGAGCTGCTGAGTTAGTTATTGCCACTAAAAATCTACTCTTTCAAAATGATGAGAAAGAAAAACGGGCTGCTGAGTTGATCACCGCCACGAAAGAACTACTCTTTCAAAATGACGAAAAAGAAAAGCGGGCTACTGAGCTGATCACCGCCACGAAAGAACTGCTCTTTCAAAACGAAGAGAAAGAAAAACGTACCGCTGAACTAGTCATCGCCAATAAAGAACTGGTCATTGCCAATAAAAAACTTAGCATCGCCGCTATAATATTTGAATCTCAAGAAGGCATGATCGTGACCGATGCCAACACCGTTATTCTTCGCGTGAATAATGCATTCACAAAAATTACAGGTTACAGCAGAGAAGAAGTCATCGGGCAGACTCCTAAGCTACTTAGCTCAGGCCGCCAAGACAAAATGTTCTATGAGAAGATGTGGGACAGTATCAACACCACCGGTGCATGGGATGGTGAAATCTCGAATCGGCGTAAGAATGGCGAAGTCTATCCAGAGCATCTCACCATTACGGCAGTTAAAGATGCTAACAGCATCGTGACCAACTATGTAGCAACGCTCACCGATATTACCATGAAAAAAAAAGCATCCGATAAAATTATGAGCTTGGCTTTTTATGACCCACTCACGGCGTTACCTAACCGCCGCCTGCTAATTGATCGGCTTGGCTTAGCCCTCGCCGCCAGTGCACGCAGTCTTCAGTGTGGTGCGTTATTATTTCTTGATTTAGACCATTTTAAAACCATTAATGATACTCTCGGCCACGGTGCGGGAGATTTACTTTTACAACAAGTAGCCTCTCGTTTAACAGAGGTTCTAAGAGAAGGTGATACCGTAGCGCGGATAGGCGGTGATGAATTTATTGTACTATTGGTAGGTTTAAGTGACCAAGGTATTGAAGCAGCTGCCCAAACCAAGGATGTGGCAAAAAAAATCATTTTTGCACTGAATCAACCCTACCAATTCGGTGAGAATGAGCATCTCAGCACACCCAGCATCGGTGCGACAGTATTCCTTGGACATAAACTAATGACAGAGGAACTGTTAAAACAGGCAGATATTGCTATGTATCAAGCCAAGGACGCAGGACGCAACACCCTGCGTTTCTTTGATCCAGCTATGCAAGAGGCTATCACTGTCCGTGCCAACATCGAAAATGAACTACGCAAAGCGATTAAATACCATCAATTCCAGTTGTACTACCAAATACAAGTAGACCATACGGGTCGAGCATTAGGGGCTGAAGCGTTAATCCGTTGGCAACATCCTGAACGTGGACAGATTCCCCCCTTCGATTTCATTCCTTTAGCTGAACAAACAGAACTTATTTTACCGATAGGCCAATGGGTCTTAGACACCGCCTGCGCTCAACTTAAAACATGGCAACAAAACCCACTGACCCAAGATCTTGTACTTGCCGTCAATATCAGTGCTAAGCAATTTCATCAAGAAGACTTTGTAAAACAAGTCAAAGCCACCGTACAACGGCATGAGATTAACCCTACACGACTCAAGCTGGAACTGACCGAAAGTATGTTGGTGAAAAACATTAACGACATCATTAGCAAAATGAATGTGCTGAGCAAAATAGGTATTTACTTCTCATTGGACGACTTTGGAACAGGCTACTCATCATTGCAATATCTAAAAAAATTGCCACTCAATCAATTAAAGATAGATCAGTCCTTTGTGCGTGATCTTGCCACAGATGCCAATGACAGGGCGATTGTCCGCACTATCATTACCATGGCAAAGAACTTGGATATTAACGTTATTGCCGAGGGTGTAGAGACGAAAGAGCAAAGGCAATACTTGTTTGATAATGGCTGCACGCATTATCAAGGTTATCTATTTAGTAAGCCCGTGCCGGTTGATATGTTTGAGGCTTTACTTAAGAAAGACTGATGGTTCATCGGACGACTAAAGCGGGAGAAACTCAGTTCGATATGGCCTGATTGTCCGCTATGAGTCGGTTTCAGCTTCGCCTTCACTATACGTGCGTGCTGGCGGCGAACCAATAACCTAATTATAGATTATTAAGACTCAAAGACTATATCTGGCACGAAGCAGTCATTGATTAACCTCTAACAAACGGGGTTATTATCAGTCAATATATTCTAAAGTAAATGAATATCATACAGCGAGTGCATTTCTTCTGAATAGAGCTATCACTTACTTTTAATGAGGAATATCTTTATTGATTTTATGCAGTAGGTTGCTAATAGCACCAGGAATTGCTTTGTCTGGCGAACCTTTTATTTCACTCCGATATTCCTTAACGAGTGTGTTAGTTTTGCTATCAAAGATACGCACAATAACATAAGAAAAGAGGTAAGTTGGTTTATGCAGTCTACCGATAATAATGTAATCAGCATTATTATTTCGCCCCAGTTCTGCAGAGCAATTGGCACAATCAAATAAATATCCGACTGATTTATTTGCATCAGCGCGGGCATCGTCTGACAGCGGTATCATGGTAAAACCATCTATATTGCTCAGACCCTTTTTTAATAATTCATTCATTATCTGAATATTTTTTTGATCTTGAGCATCTATTTCAGCCACTTTTTTAGGATCGGTAAGTTTTAAGCTCAAATTAAGTAACTCAAAATCAGTGACGGCAATGGAGGTATTTGCCCAAACTGGATTTATAGAAAACAATAATGAAAGAAATAAGAAAGTTAACGTTGGATTTTTCATAGTAAGTCCTCTTTTAAGGAAGTTGAATTATTGCGTATAGAAATATAAGTAAAGAATTCATATTAACTTAAATTGTATCGGGCATATTTCCTTTAAATATGCAGGAATTTACAAACTATAATTTTGAAAATCATCAAGCGTAAAAGTTACAGGAATCTCAAAACATATCTCACCCTGACACCGACAGGATAACTGCTTCTGGCACGATAGCGACGGATTGTTAAAAGTCAGCTTGCGACCCACAGCAGACGTTGATTAATTCGTCAAAAATTGGGAGTATAGACCGCCAATACAGAGAACAGCATCATCTGTAGTTAACAATAGATTTAATTATTAACGGGGCGTTTTGGGACGGTCAGCAACAATTTCTGCTTTTAGCTTGATTATCTCATTACAAGGCATTCCACTTTTTGGAAAAATCAATAATAGTATTAAGCTTAGTAATTCAGAGGCAACTGCATTCCCCAATGATTTTGTTCAAGTTAAGTATGCTGTAAATTACTTATAACAGGGCAATAATTCCCATTATTGCCGATAGTCGTTAGGCTGGATAAATGAATGACGGCTTCATGTTGCATCGAACGGTTGAATCTACAGCACTAATCGGCCTGTCCGACTAAGAGTTTTTCTGCGTTCCAATCGAAAAGTTTTGGCGAAGTTATGTGTCGCATGATGCGATTGAGATTAGCTGAGGGCTACGACCAACGCCTTAATATTTTATTTTTCACAGCAAGCGGTGGCCAATATGTTTTTCATTTTTGAAGTTATTATCAAGCCAGGTTACAAAGCGGAGCAATATGCTGATGCTTGGGTTAGAGCAAGCGAAATAATACAACAAGCAGCGGGTGCACAAGGTACTAGGTTGCATCGGAAGATTGGCGACCCAAATGTTTTATTGGCTATTGCAAACTGGGAAACAAAAGTACAAAGAGACACGATGGAGACTCAGCAAGTTGAGAAAGTACGAAAGATAATTCAGGAGCAGGCTGAATTTGTAGATATAGTCATCATCGGTGAATTTGAAGAACCAGAGTGGCAGGTACTGCCTAAAGACACATTGAGCAACGAAGATTAGTTCCAGTGGTGAATTTAGTACCAAAAGAATTCATTACTCCATCTGACTCAGATAAGAAAAGATATAAAAAGTTATCTCTTGCTCCACCAGAATGGAAACGGACAAATCCTGAACAGGTTGCGAAGGATATGGAATTATCATTTTTATACAAATATGGCTAAGACTATGGGTCTACACATGTTCATCCAATGGCAAATTAGCGACTGATTGTTAAAAGTCAGCTTGTGACCCTTAGCTTACGCATAGAATTGTTATGTTGTAGTTAACATTAGAACGCTTTTAACTACACATGCCGTACTTTCGCAATTAACCTGACAAACTTAAATTTAAGTTACTAAGGAGATGACTACGAATAGAACGATTTGGCATAAAATGACAATATAATTCAATATGTTATGGATATAGCTGAAGAAGCGATAGCTATCTAACAGACATTTTTAATTAAGCCCCTTTATTGGGGCTTTTTTATACATGGGTTTTGCTATTGTGCTACACAAAATTCTTTAGACTCCAGCAGAACGATTTAATATAGGTGTTGCATCGACCGGTTGAACCGACAACCCAAAGTAGACATTGCTTAATCTCTAAAAAACTTAGGTTATTGCACGCCGGATATAAAAACATAAATCAAGTTGCCTGAGCCCTTGATTTTTAATATTTAGCAGCTAGTTCTGATAAGCATAAACCGTGTATTGTTTATTCTCTCGATCCTTTCAAACACATTTCACAGCCAAGTAAGTAAACAGTTCATTACCCGTGATTAATGTATCCAACGTGGCGACTTACTTTTGTCGTACTAGGTATTAGAGGTATTTTCGTGAGTCATAATTGTTCTCAGTCACTACTGAACTAGTTTATATAAAGGGTCTTAACGAAAAAGTAGTAGGGGGAATAACAGGTCATCTTGGAGGTGACACTAGCAAATTTGGCTCGATAAGATCATATCTGCATGTAGATGGATTACCAAAGAAGAGTGAAATAGTTAATTTGTTTCCATGGAAACCTTCAAAGATGTTAGGTAAATAAAGGGTAAGTTATTTTTACGTGTCTGTGTAGTGAGGTGTTTATTCTTTTCGTGTAGCTTCTTGTTTCAGTGGCCTTGTTCCTTCAGTAATAGCTCAGTCTATGTTTGTCGATTATAAGATCCCCAGAGATCTTCTGATCGACTTCAGGCAATCCCTATCCTAACTCCACCAGCAATGAAAGAAAAGCGATCAGGAAGCTACTGTGAGCCTTCTGAGGATAAATCATTTATGTCCAATCACTTTAGTTAACTCATTAACCCCCGTATCTTAGAGAAAGTAGAAACCGACTGCTTGCGCCCCCTAGCCGACAGTCACGTCACACTCACCTATACGGCATTTCAGAGCAATTTAACAAGTCAAGGCAGTAGTTGAAGAGTAAAGTGCAATGGCTATCCCCACTAAAATGTGATGTACGTCACATGTTTATTGGTGTATAAATATCAGAACTGGGAAATTTTCTCAGTATTAAATTAATTTAATCAAAAGCCAACCTTGGTGTGAACCAAGCACGGAAAGCTACAGGTCTTTGAGAGTCATGACTCAAAAGATGGCTGAGTTGCATTTTTCAGAAAAGGAAAATGTTATGAAACAAATATTAGCTTTATCTCTCTTAACCATTTCCAGTGCCAGTTTCGCCGTAAGCACACCTGTCGATTTATCAACTTGGTCTGCAGATACATATGATCTTACTGGCGGACAATCTGCTGGTAATTGGGTATTATCAAATTCTAATCAAACAGTCACACAAACTGTAAATGCTGACCCATCGGTCTACCTTAACAATTTGAATCAAACATCCTATTCAATGGATGGTTCGTGGCAATCTGCTGGGGGCGATGATGATTTTATCGGTTTCGTGTTTGGTTACCAAAATGATCATCAATATTATGTAATGGATTGGAAGGCAAGCGGGCAAAATGCTGGCACTGAGTACGGAACCGCTCTAGAAGGGTTTAGAATTTTAAAAGTCGATGCTTCGTCACGCGCGAGTTTAGTTTTGAAGGATTTTTGGGAATCTGGCACGAGCAACTCTACCGTTCTAGCATCTAACTTAAGTACTTCAAATGGATGGGTGGCGAATAAGTCGTACGATTTTCACTTAGATTTTCTTACAACCCCAGGCGATATATCTATTCTAGTTAAAGATGGCTCAACTACTTTATGGGATGTGACAATTAACGATCTGACATATTCTTCAGGTCAGTTTGGTTTTTATAATTTCTCCCAAGCGAATGTACAATATTCTGGCTTTGAACAAACTGGTGGGGTTATTGTTCCTCCTAATGCCGTTCCAATCCCAGCTGCAGCCTTTATGTTTGCACCAGCACTTTTGGGCTTCATGGGTTTACGTCGTAAAGCTAAAAAACTAGCTGCATAAGTAACAACACAACACTGCACAACATAAAGCCGTAGTGATTCAGTTCATTACGGCTTTTTTGTGCCTGTCATTCACACATTGAAGCCAACTACTTTTGATTAACAGGTGCCCCAGTTGCTAGAGTGGGATTGAGAAATTGAACGCAGACCTTAAACGAATGACTGCTTGTGGCACATTAGCAGACGGTAAAATTATATCGTAACTAGCCTTTAAGCATGTCAGCTTAAGTCTATACTGCTACACATTACTTAATGTAGCCCAGTAATTATTGATATTGGTTCAACAGCAAGAGTAAACCAACACAATCAAATCACTTCCTAGGATAATCAATACATGGCATTTACAGATCATTTTAGGCTTTCAATCGCAGAAGATGGATAATGTATAGGAAAAGCTGTTTCAGAGCTTAATATCAGGCTCAGGCTGTAAGGATCTTATTGAGATGGTTAAACATGAATCAATTAATTATAGATTGAAGGTGTTGAGATTGGTTTGAATACTATTAATTAAATTTACTTCTATTTTTAGCACTCACTACATCAGTCGCATTTCGCCTGCTCACAATCCTTTACTCGACTTCTGCCTATGCTTCGCTACGCTACGCAAACACGATAAGCTCTCTCTCACTCTTGATCCCCGTCTCATGGACCTCTTTGTGGCACTGAAAATAGCGTAAATTTAATAGGGATGGACTTGGTGAAACAGACTTAAATAGAAGTATTGGGGACTTCTATTACTACTAAGGATACTTCTAATAGAACTTCATATACTTCTCTCTGACGGCTGTATTTGTCGCAATTTAGTTTATATGTTGATGATGGTATTAAAAGAGGGGGCAGGAATCAGGAGGTTTCTAACAAATGAAATTGACGGTCTTCCTGACGGTTTCCATAAATAACAGATATAAAAAAGCCCCATGTATCAGATACATAGGGCTTAAATATGGCGGAGAGTCAGGGATTCGAACCCTGGGAGGGGATAAACCCTCGCTGGTTTTCAAGACCAGTACATTCGGCCGCTCTGTCAACTCTCCAAGACGCGAAATAATACTAGGGTTGCCGCTATAAAACAACCTTAAATTTTAATTTCTTTGATTTAAGGTCGAATGCTTGCACTTCTGAACTTATACGGTAGGATTGGGGTCTTAAATTATGTATCTGAATAAAACTCAACACACTATCGGAGAATAAGTGATGAATCACGATGCTCAATCTACTATTGTACGTTCGCAAGAATCGGTTCTTACAACAAATAAATTACTACGCAGTACTTATATCTTACTCGCGATGACATTGGTTTTCAGTGCATTAACCGCTGGTGTATCGATGGCGTATAATTTACCTCATCCCGGTATGATTATTACTTTGGTGGGTTATTTTGGCTTATTGTTTTTGACTACTAAGTTGCGTAATAGCGTTTGGGGCATAGCTTCAGTTTTTGCGCTAACGGGCTTTATGGGGCTAACATTAGGTCCTATCATTAATTATTATCTACAAATGAGTGGTGGTAGTGAAATCGTTATGCAAGCATTAGGTGGCACAGGGATCATCTTTTTTGCTCTGTCAGCTTATGCCATTAAAAGCGAGAAAGACTTTAGTTTTATGGGCGGCTTTTTGATGGTAGGGATTTTAGTTGCTTTCCTTGCTGGACTCGGTGCGTTTTTCTTTGAAATGCCAGGTTTGTCATTAGCCGTATCTGCGATGTTTGTATTGTTAATGTCGGGTTTGATTTTGTATCAAACCAGCGAAATTATTAACGGTGGTGAAACGAATTACATCATGGCGACAGTTACCTTATATGTCACTATTTATAACTTATTTACTAGCCTGCTACACTTATTAGGTGCATTTGGCGGTGATGATTAAACTCCTCATCACTTTAGCGTTATGATAATACAAGCAAGCCTCGCATAATGCGGGGCTTGCTTGTATTTAAGATAAGGAAATGACACATGAAATGTAATGTTGGCGGTATTGATCGTAAATTACGAATTGTTGTAGGTTTAGCTATTATTGCTGCGGGAATATATTTTCAAAGTTGGTGGGGTATTATTGGCGTTGTAGCTTTATTAACAGGCGCAATTGGCTGGTGCCCAGCCTACTACCCATTAGGTATTTCAACGAGAAGCGGGTGTTGTCATACTGAAGAACAATCTAAATCAGAGTAGCCTTTTAACTATGTCTAATCTTAATACTCAACCACAATTAATTGATCGCTTTGGTCGGCATGTGACTTATGTACGTATGTCAATTACTGACCGTTGTGATTTTCGTTGTGTGTATTGCATGGATGAAGAAATGACATTTATGCCACGTGAGCAATTATTAACGTTGGAAGAAATTGTCTTCATATTGCGTGCTTTTTGTGAATTGGGCGTTGAAAATGTGCGTATTACAGGCGGTGAGCCATTAATTCGACGTAATGTGGATTGGTTATTTGAACAAGTAGGGCAGCTAAAGCATTCTACGGCACTTAAAGAACTTAATATCACGACGAATGGTTCGCAACTACCTAAGTATGCAAAATCGATGGCAAAATCTGGTGTTGATAGAATTAACATTAGCCTTGACTCACTCAATGCGGAACGTTTTCGTGAGCTAACACGGACTGGTGATTTAAACACCGTTTTAGCAGGCATTGAAGCCGCTAAAGAAGCTGGCTTTAAACGAATTAAGCTAAATGCCGTTATCATGAAAGGTCGGAATGATGATGAGATTATTGATCTAGCCCAGTTTGCTATCGATAATGGCTTGGATATTTCTTATATTGAAGAGATGCCGTTAGGCCATGTTAGCCATCAACGTGATGAGAGTTATTGCTCAAGTGATGAAGTGCTGTCTATCTTACAACAGGCATTCGAACTAACGAGTAGCGATATTCAAACAGGTGGACCATCGCATTATTATCGTGTTGCAGGCTCAAAAAGTAAGATAGGTTTCATCTCGCCGCATAGCCATAATTTTTGTGAAAGCTGCAATCGAGTTCGCGTGACAACAGAAGGGCGGTTATTGCTCTGTTTGGGACAAGAGCACTCGGTTGATTTGCGAGACATTATTCGAAAAGATCCTGATAATATTGAAAAATTAAAACAGGCGATTATTGATTCAATGGAGATTAAACCAAAAGGCCATGACTTTAATCTCAAAGAAGAACCTATTATATTTAGACACATGAGTGTAACAGGTGGCTAATTATCGACCACAGATGACTGATGAGGCTATACACAGCCTGCATACTACGACGGTGCTTGATGAGTATGGCGAACCTCGCGAACTTTCACTTACTGGTGAAAGGCCGCTGACTATTTATCTCGATACACGTGAAATAGTGACCTTAATGACAATGGGAGCGCAGCCAGAATTATTGACTTTGGGTTATTTACGTAATCAAGGTCTCGTCGAACATTTAGAAGATATAGTGGCTATACAGGTTGATTGGGATGTCGATGCTGTTGCAGTGACCACTCGGAAAACACGACCCGATTTAGAGCAGATCTTATCAAAACGCACTGTTACAAGTGGTTGTGGTCAGGGCACCATGTTTGGAAATGTGATGGCATCATTAAATGAGCTTGCATTACAATGTCCATCATTTAGTGCGGACAGCATCTACCAAGTATTAGATAGCTTGGCTGAATATAATCAAATGTATAAACAGGCTGGTGCAGTACACGGTTGTGCCTTATGTGCTGACAACAAGGTTGAAATATTTGTTGAAGATGTCGGGAGGCACAATGCAGTAGATGCCATCTCTGGCTGGATGTGGTTAGAAGGAATAACGGGCACAGGCAAAGTTTTTTATACGACTGGTCGCTTAACCTCTGAAATGGTGATTAAGGTCGCCCAGATGCAAGTGCCGTTATTATTATCTCGTTCCGGCGTTACGGAAATGGGTTTACGCTTAGCGAAACAAGTCGGTATAGGAATGATAGCGCGAGCTAAAGGTAAACATTTTCTGGTATATACCGGTCAGGAACAGTTTAAAACTAGTATTGCTTAGGGACAAGACCCTTCTTTACTTGCTTTGAACGTACAGCTCGCTTAGACTACCCTAGTTAAATACTAGGTTACTTTTTTACTTTATTAGGAGGTCCAACCATGGCTTTTAAATTACCACCACTACCTTATGCTGATGATGCGTTAGAACCAACAATTTCTGCAGAAACAATTAGCTTTCACTATGGTAAACATCACCAATCTTATGTGACTAACTTGAATAATTTAGTACCAGGTACTGAATTTGAAAATTCATCATTAGAAGAAATTATCAAAAAAGCAAGCGGCGGCATCTTTAATAATGCTGCGCAAATCTGGAATCACACGTTTTACTGGAACGGCTTAACGCCAAACGGTAAAGATGCTGTTTCTGGTGACTTAGCTACTGCAATTGATGCGACATTTGGATCTTTTGCTGAATTTAAAGCTAAATTTTCAACATCTGCTGCAACTAACTTCGGTTCAGGTTGGACATGGTTAGTTAAAAATGCTGATGGCAGCATAGAGATTGTTAATACTAGCAATGCTGGCAGCCCACTTACAGCTGGCCAAACACCATTACTTACTTGTGATGTATGGGAGCATGCTTATTACATCGATTTTCGTAATGCTCGTCCAAAATATGTTGAATCATTTTGGGGATTGGTTAACTGGGATTTCGTTGCGAAAAACTTCGCAGCTTAATGACAGTAAGTTATCAATTTCAAGCAAATTTTGCTTAGAATGACATAACGAGATAAAATACCGCGTTATTTGATTTATGGCAGTTTCATTTGAAACTGCCATTTTTCGTTTTAAGCCTTAGCGTTTATTTAATGACGAGTGAATAAGCGTGGCGATGATGTAAATGGATATTAAACAATGACTACACACAGCTCTGCTATTATGCCGACATATGGCCGACTTGATGTTGCTTTTACTGAAGGTAAAGGCGCATGGTTAACCGATACTGATGGCAAAAAATATTTGGATGCATTAAGCGGTATTGCCGTGTGTAATCTAGGTCATACTCATCCTGAAGTGACGCGAGCTATTTGTGAGCAAGCGGCTACCTTAGTTCACACCTCAAATATTTATCAAATTCCTTTGCAAAGTAAATTGGCTGAAAAATTGGCTCAACTATCGGGTATGGAACAAGTCTTTTTTTGTAACTCCGGTGCTGAGGCGAATGAGGCGGCGATTAAAATTGCGCGTAAATATGGTCATAGTAAAGGCATAGATAAGCCTGTCATTATCGTCATGGAAGGTAGTTTTCACGGTAGGACGATGGCAACATTAACCGCCACTGGTAACGCTAAAATTCAGGCGGGGTTTGAGCCATTAGTACCTGGTTTTGTACGTGTTCCATATAACGATCTAGACGCATTAAAGATGGCGGTTGGTCACTGGCCAGAGGCCGTGGCAGTTATGTTGGAACCTATACAGGGTGAAGGTGGAATTAAGGTACCGGATGCTGATTATCTAGCTGCAGTACGTAATATTTGTAACCAACGTAAATTGTTAATGATGCTAGACGAAGTTCAAACAGGTATGGGGCGTACCGGTAAGTGGTTTGCTTTTCAACACAATGAAGGCGCTAAACCTGATGTAATGACCTTAGCAAAAGCCTTAGGCAATGGTTTGCCAATTGGCGCTTGTTTGGTAGCTGGTTCAGCGGTTGGTGTATTACAAGCAGGCAACCATGGCTCAACTTTTGGTGGTAACCCTTTGGTGTGCCGGGCAGCATTAGCAGTAATAGATACCATTGAAAACGATCATTTATTAGATAACGTTAATAGTTTGAGTTCTCAAATGCTTGCTGGTTTTAAAGCTAAACTGGCTAATATCGAAGGCGTTAAAGCAATTAGGTCTGCAGGATTTATGTTTGGTATTGAGTTAGATATACCCTGTGCTGATCTAGTAAAACTAGCATTAGCTAAAGGTATTTTGCTCAATGTGACAGCAGATAAAGTCATTCGTTTGTTACCACCTTTAGTCATTAATGTTGATGAAGCGAATAAAATTGTGATTATGGTGAGTGATTTGGTTATTAACTTTCTTTCATCACAGGCTGTTGAGAGCGTAGCGTAATATGAGACATTTTTTAACTTTAAAAGATTTAACCTCGCTTGAATTAGAACAATTGATCTCACGTGCCATCGAGTTAAAACGGATGCATAAAGCAGGTGAGATTTATCAACCACTTAAAAATAAAGTACTCGCGATGATATTTGAAAAATCATCAACGCGGACCCGAGTTTCATTTGAATCCGCAATGCTTCAATTTGGCGGTGGGTCAATTTTCTTATCACCAAATGATACTCAGTTGGGTCGTGGTGAGCCGATAGAAGATTCTGCGCGCGTTATTTCTAGCATGGTTGATGTTGTAATGATTCGTACCTTTGAGCATGAAAAAGTTGAACGATTTGCTCAATATTCTTCGGCACCAGTAATTAACGCCTTGACCGATGATTATCACCCATGTCAGTTGTTAGCGGATATGCAAACCTATGTAGAACATCGTGGTTCGATTAAAGGCAAAACAGTTGTGTGGGTAGGTGATGGCAACAATATGTGTCATTCATATATTAATGCAGCAGAACGTTTTGGTTTTAATTTGAATATTGCCACACCGGTAGGCTATGAACCTAATGCAGCTATCGTTGCACAGGCAAAGGCTAAAATCAGCTTATTTAACAATGTAAAAAGTGCTGCAAAAGATGCCGATATGATTGTCACTGATGTGTGGGCAAGTATGGGACAAGAAGAAGAACAACGTAAACGTGAAATTGCTTTTGCTGATTTCCAAGTCGATAGTGACGTTATGGCATTAGCGCATAATGACGCTTTATTTATGCATTGTTTGCCGGCTCACCGAGGTGAAGAGGTATCCGCTGAGGTACTGGATGGTCAGCAAAGTGTTGTTTGGGATGAAGCAGAAAATCGTTTACATGCTCAAAAAGCATTATTAGAATTTCTGTGTGCGAGTAAGTCAACATCCTCGTAATTCTTTATTCAGAATACCAACAAAGAAACCTAAAAAATACTCACTTACATTAGTAATGTGAGTATTTTTTATCAGAAAGCCAACAAGATAACTAATGCTATTGTCTTTTAAGTATTAAGATTGGCTGTTAAATCTTCTAAGCGCTCAATTGTTCCGATATCTGACCATACTCCATGATAAAGCTCACCGCTGATTTTCTCCTCAACTATCGCTTTCAGTAAAATAGGTTTCAAGGCCAACCGTTGCACGGTTATACCGGAAAATAGAGCAGGGTGGTAAATGCCTATACCACTATAAGTATATTTAACATCACCTGCTTCCTTTATTGAACCTGAAGATAGGGCAAAATCCCCCAATGGATTATGAGCGGGATTAGCGATCATCACTAAATGACACAGCTGATCTGCCGAAAGCTGCTTTTGTACTAATTCTCGATAGTCGTAATCTGTCCAGACATCACCGTTTACAATTAAAAAAGGTTCATCACCGAGTAAGGGTAATGCGTTAATAATCCCACCCGCGGTTTCTAACGCGCCTGCTTGTTCTGCTGAATAAGTGATATTGGCACCCAATTGATGACCGTTGCCTAATGTGGCAGGAAATTGCTCCGCAAGGTGTGCAATATTGATGACGATTTCAGTAATACCAGCCTTCACTAATGCTTGAATGATATATTCAATGAGGCGATATTGCCCCACTTTTAATAATGGTTTCGGTGTGGTGTCTGTGAAGGGCCGTAAACGTTCCCCTCGTCCTGCGGCTAGAATCATTGCTTTCATGAAATAGCCTCAATCTGTGGCTGTTGTTGAAGAAAATCATTCAATTCAGCAAACTCAGGATATTTAGCTGTTATTTTACGAACATACGTTAATGTAAGGGGGAGATCATTCATGTAATTGGCTTTGCCATCACGGTAATTAAGCCTACAGAAGATCCCTAATACTTTGATGTGTCGCTGCAAGCCCATCCAGTCAAACCATTGCGTAAATTGTTCTATTGAGATATCTGGCAATAATCCCTGTGATTGAGCTATTGAAAAATAATAGTGTACCCAATGATTTATTTTGTCGTCTGACCAAGAAATATAACAATCACGTAATAATGATACCAAATCGTAACTAACAGCCCCGATAACGGCATCTTGGAAGTCAATAATCCCCGGTGAATTATCGATAGTATGCATAAGATTTCGAGAATGATAATCACGATGGACAATGATTTGTGGTTGCGCCAATGCACTCGAAATCAAATGTTCAAATGTCGTTTGCAGAAATTCAGGAATTTCGATGTTTAAATGTTTATCTAGAAACCAATCTGGAAACAAATTCATTTCTTGTTGTAACAAAGCATGATCATAAACCGGCAAATCTATATCTTGAGTAGGGCATAGTTGAATTTTGATTAGACTATCGATGGCTGCTTTATATAAGTTATCTGCCGTGTATTCATTGAGCTCATCAAGATATGGATGATAGCCAAAATCAGACAGTAATAAAAATCCTGCATTGGCATCACGTTCGTAAATTTTAGGCACGTGAATGTCATGTTCATATAAAAATGTACCGATATTGATAAAGGGACGGGTGTCTTCTTGATCAGGAGGGGCATCCATTAAGATCCACGTCTTAGCTTCTACCGTTATTCGAAAGTAACGTCTAAAGCTGGCATCATTTGATGCGGATTCCAGTGTGTAATGTGTTGATGGAAAAACCGTTTTAAGCCAATGATGAATCTCATCTAGGCGTGTATCGTCCTTTATTCTATTAAACATATATATTTAACTTCCGATCTTAATCTGCTGAAATTTAAGTAATACTATCGTTCATTATCTCATGCTCAAGATGAATTCATGCTGAAATAAAATTTGAAGTGTATAGTATTCCGTTCTGTGTGGTGTTCATTTTCCAATTATGAGAACCCACTCAGCTGGATAATCTACTTGTCCGTTATAACTATAATTTGGAGAGAAAATGAAAAGTCTTGTTTTTATCGTATTGTTAGTACTTGCTGGAATAGCTGGATATAATTTTTTTAATAAACCCACCGAAAATGTTGGGGCCGTAGCCGTTGTAGAGGACGTTACTACATCTGCAGAAAATGAAGAAATGGTTACTATTGACGAAAGTACTTTAGAAGAAACAGTTACTCCTGAGTCGGTCGATACAAATATGATTACGCCTGCGGATATGTCTGAAGAAGCTCAGCATGAAATGTATACGTCGATGATGGATTACAATAAATGTATGATGCAAAATAAACCAGAATATCATCAAGAGAATATGAGAGCAGAAGATATTGCTGGCAAAACCTTAGCAGCATGTGAGCCAAACTTAGATACTTTGAGAGTCATTTTAGAGACTAATAATGTTAATACCGACCTTCGTGAAGGTATGATTAAAACGGTACGTCAACGCTCAACACGTAAACTTATGTCGGTTGTGATGCAGTCTCAAGCTGCTAGCATGATGGCTCATGAAGCGCCTATTCCAACGCCATAAAGTTATAAAGGTTATTATTGATTCGGCTGAAGCACATCAACGCCTTCAGCTTCAAGCAGGCTAATCAGTCGAATCAATGGTAAACCTATAAGACTGTTCGGATCATTACCATTCAGTTTAGAAAATAGGCTGATGCCAAACCCTTCAGATTTAAAACTACCCGCACATTGATAAGGTTGCTCTTGACGGAGATAAAAATCTATTTGTGATGCCGACAAGGTTTTGAACCCTACTTCAAAAGACTCTACTAAAGATTGAATGTGCCCAGTTTGGCTATTTAATAAGGCAAGTCCAGTCAAAAACTTTACCGTTTTACCAGATGCTGCTGTGAGTTGTTTCACTGCATTATCATGATTACCTGGTTTCCCTAAAACTTCACCGTCTAACACCGCGACTTGATCGGAACCAATAATTAAGGCATTTGGGTGACTCTCAGCAATTTTATAAGCTTTTTGTTCTGATAATCTTTGTACCAGTTGTTCAGGCTTTTCTCCAGCAAGCGAGCTTTCATCGATATCTGGCGACACTTTGATAAAAGGTAAGCCAAGTTTTGCTAATATTTCAGCGCGAAAAGGCGAGCTAGAGCCTAGAATAAATTGTTGCATGTGTTATAACTCCTAGGTGATTACTGTCGGTTTAGTTCTATTAGTACGTTGAGTGATTTCAGCTAACTCATCAGCCAACACAATCAGTTCTTTTAATGCTGACTGGGTTTCTTGCTGTAGTTTATCTAGCCTGTTTTCATAAGATTCGATGTAAACACGTAAGGTTGCACCTTCAGTTCCTGTTCCAGATAAACGTAAAATAATGCGTGCACCATCTTCGAAGCCAATGCGTAAACCTTGATTAGTAGACACACTGTTATCAATAGGATCGGTATAACTAAAATTGTCAGCATAGACTACTTTTCGGCCCGCTAATCTTTGTCCTACAAGCTTTGGCATTTTAACTTCAAGAGCAGCCATGAGTTGATTTGCGATATCAGAGGGTATGGCTTCATAATCATGGCGCGTGTAATAGTTACGACCATATTCTTGCCAATGTTGAGCAACGATGTCTGCAACGGATTGTTTGCGTACGGCGAGAATATTAAGCCAGTAAAGCACTGCCCATAGACCGTCTTTTTCGCGAATATGGTTGGATCCTGTGCCGAAGCTCTCTTCGCCACATAAAGTAGCGCGGCCAGCATCGAGTAAGTTGCCAAAAAATTTCCAGCCCGTCGGTGTTTCATGGCATTCGATGCCTAATTTTTCTGCTACACGATCTGGTGCCTGGCTAGTTGGCATTGAACGGGCAATACCGCTAAGGCCATTTTTATATGCAGGAATACAAGCGGCATTCGCAGCCATTACAGCCAAACTATCTGATGGCGTAACAAAGAAATTAGCTCCTAAAATCATATTCCGGTCACCATCGCCGTCAGAAGCTGCGCCTAAGGTTGGTGCATTAGCGCTAAACATTTCAGACACCAACTCTTCGGCATAGGTGAGATTTGGATCAGGATGCCCACCACCAAAATCAGTAAGTGGAATACCATTAATAACGGTGCCTTTAATGGCGCCAAGGCGCTTTTCGAGAATATCTTTGGCATAAGGCCCTGTAATTGCGTGCATGGCATCAAATCGCATGCTGAAGTCACCACTATCTAATAGGCTACGTATGGCATCGAAATCAAATAAATCAGCCATCAATAAAGCGTAATCTTCAACTGGGTCAATGATATCGATAGTCATTTCAGCTAATGATTGTCTGCCAATTTCGCTAAGATTTACATCAGTAGTATCTACAGTTTGATATTGAGTAATGGTTTGGGTATTAGCAAAAATAGCATCAGTAATATTTTCAGGGGCAGGGCCACCATTACTAACGTTATATTTGATACCAAAGTCGCCTTTCGGGCCGGCAGGGTTATGACTAGCAGATAAAATAATACCGCCAAATGCCTTGTATTTACGAATGACGCAGGATGCCGCAGGCGTAGATAATAAGCCGTTTTGTCCTACGATCGCTCGTTTAAAACCATTAGCAGCCGCCATCTTCAAAATAACTTGTATTGCTTGCTCGTTATAAAAGCGACCATCACCACCGACCACAAGTGTTTTTCCTTGTATATCATTGAGCGAATTAAAAGTAGATTGGACAAAATTTTCTAAATAATGAGGTTGTTGAAACACGGTAACTTTTTTTCTGAGTCCTGAAGTACCTGGTTTTTGATCATTAAACGCTGTTGTTATTATTGTTATGATGTCCATGTTTTTATACCCATAATTATTTGGTGTTAATGATGTTTGTACTTATACTGTCTATTTTATTCTTAGCTAATATACCTATCTGATGACAAGCACTCAACAACCTGATGCAGCACGCTTAATGCGTTGGGCAACCTATGCCTCAGTGACTACGGCACTAGTACTTATTGTAACTAAAATAGCGGCATGGTTCATCACTGATTCAGTCAGTATCTTGGCGACATTAATTGATTCAAGCCTAGATGTATTGGCATCATTAGTCAATTTGGTTGCAGTCCGCCATGCCTTGCAACCCGCCGATCGCGAACACCGCTTTGGTCATGGGAAAGCAGAGGCTTTAGCTGGTATGGGACAAGCAATGTTCATTGCGGGTTCGGCTGTGCTATTACTTCTTCAAGCTGCCGGACGTATTATCAATCCACAAGAAATGAGTGCTGGTTTAGAAGTAGGTATTGGTGTCATGGTATTTTCGATGCTAGCAACGTTGGCATTAATAAGTTACCAGCAGTATGTGATTAAACATACAAACTCGACGGCTATTAAAGCGGATAGGTTACATTACAAAACGGATCTACTGGTTAATGCTAGTGTTATTGTAGCGTTGTTATTAAGTTTTTATGGTTGGTCTGGTTTCGATGCTGTCTTTGCATTAGGTATCGCAATATTCATCTTGTATAGCGCTTGGGATATCGTTAAGGAATCAATTGATTTGTTGATGGATCATGAGTTACCTGATGAAGAGCGAGAAAAAATTCGTGCGATAGTATTAAAGCATCCAGAAACACAGGGTTTTCATGATTTAAGGACCCGCCGATCTGGAACAATGGTTTTTATACAGTTACATCTAGAATTGGATTCAACACTAAGTTTATCTACTGCACATAAAATTGCTGATCAAGTAGAACAAGAGCTTTCCAGCCTATTTACAGAAGTTGAAGTAATCATACATGAAGATCCTGTCATAGTAGCGGCGCTATAGTTCAGGTGAAATAGCACACAATAAAAGGGTGGATCTCGTATAATTCTCTGTTATTGAATTAAGAAGATAAACATTTTGACGCAAAATACCTCCATCCTTTTGATTGTTGCTACTTTCATTATAATTATCCTTATTCTGTTATTAATTAATAATCGTAAAAAATCTACACATCGCCAAATGGTCGCTATTTTAAAGCCTTACATTCAAGATGAAATAAAGAATATTATTATTCCCGATGGTATTGGTGGTTTGCTGGAAATTGAGCATTTGATATTAATGGAACACGGCTTATTGCTAATAGAAACCTACCCAATGAGTGGCAATATGTTTGGAGCCGAAACCATTGAGCAGTGGACACAGCTTATTGGTGGAAGAAGTTATAAATTTGCCAACCCATTACGCCATATTCGAACATCACGCCAAGCATTAAAAGAATTAGCTCCTAATATACCTATCTTTTGTAGAGTGGTATTTAATGCGGATTCCATATTTCCAAAAGGTAAACCTGAAGAGGTTTCCGTGTTATCTTCATTGTCTGATGATCTATCACATCTAAAATCTTCAGCAATAAAGATGGATAGAACTTCACCCGTTTGGCAATTGATTATGCGCATTGCTCGCAAGGATGGCCAGGCAGTCCAGCGTGATGGAGAACTATAAATGGCTGACAAGAAACTAGTAGTGGCAATATCGTCCCGTGCATTGTTTGATTTGGATGAAAGCCATCAAATATATGAACAGCAGGGCACCCAAGCCTATTGCCAATATCAAATTGAAAATGAAGATGTGCCATTAGAACCAGGAGCTGCTTATGACTTGGTTAAAAAACTATTATCTTTAAATAATAAAAACACTGACAAACCGTTAGTTGAAATCATTTTATTATCACGAAATAGTTCGGATACTGGCCTACGTATTTTTAATTCAATTCAACATCATCAACTAGCCATTACGCGAGCAGTATTTACCTCGGGCAGTAGCCCATACCGCTATGTGGCTACTTTTGGCGCCAATTTGTTTTTGTCTACGAGTCAAGAGGATGTTCGTAAAGCCCTAGAAGCGGGGATTGCAGCTGCAACTATATTACCGTTCAACATGGGCGGGAAATCTGAACATCAGCAGTTACGTATCGCCTTTGATGGTGATGCAGTGCTATTTTCAGATGAATCGGAGCGGATCTTCAAAGAACAAGGTTTACAGGCATTTACGAAAAATGAACAACAGACAGCTAAAGATCCTTTAAGTGGCGGACCATTTAAAGACTTTTTAATGGCCCTCAATCATCTTCAAACAGAATATGGTGAAGATGAAATGTCAATCCGGACAGCACTGGTTACTGCACGGTCAGCCCCAGCTCATGAGCGAGTCATTCGTACATTACGTGCATGGGGAATTAGAATTGATGAAGCGATATTCCTAGGTGGAATGGCTAAGGGACCTTTTTTAAAGGCTTTTGGTGCTGATATATTCTTCGATGATCAACCCGGTCATTGTGATTCGGCACGCGAACATGTGGCAACTGGACATGTGCCTCATGGCGTGGCAAATGAATTGAAAAGCTTGGAATAAATATTGGGCGAACTAGCAAAGTAAGAGATTTCTTCACGAATACAACCGCGAATAACTCTAGATATGTCTATTTGTCTGGAACAGAGAATGAAAGGTCCCCATGCAGTAGATAGTCGATCCACGTCGATAGATACTAGAAATGATGGGACATTCTTGATGAAAGACACTTGTTTTTTAGACAAGTCGACGTATTTGATTATGCCAACGATTGTTCAAGGTGACATTATTGGTGTGTTTGTAGTTGATCTTAGTGAAAGTAATCATATTATTGAAGATAAAGATTTCCTTTCATTTCAACAGTTTTGTATGCAAGTGGATATAGCATTATCGCTTTTGAGCATTTAAGACTAGTTTTCTACGTTATCTATGTCTATAATAGCCGACTTCATCAGATAGCAATTTATCTGAACAACGTTTATGCGAGAGTGGCGGAATTGGTAGACGCGCTGGATTTAGGTTCCAGTGGGGTAACCTGTGAGAGTTCGAGTCTCTCCTCTCGTACCATATCTAAAAGTCTGGCAGCTACTGATAGTTGCCAGAACTTTGAAATCCCGAGATTGAGGTAAAGAATGCAAGTTACTGTAGAGAACGTTAGCGAACTCGGCCGCCGTATGACGGTGACAGTCGAAGGTGCCAATATCGAACAAGCCATACAAGAACGTTTGAAAGCCATTCGCCCAACAGTGAAAATGGCTGGTTTTCGTCCAGGTAAGGTTCCAACAAAAATGATTGAGCAGTCCCATGGGCCTGCAGCTCGTCGTGATGTTATCGATGCCTTAGTTCAGAGCAGTATGCAAGAAGCATTCGTTCAAGAATCAATTAATCCTGCTGGCCCTCCTCATATTGATACTATGAAAGAAGAAGGTAGTGATTTTGTATATACATTAAATTACGACGTTTTTCCTGATGTTAAAGAAGTTAACCTTGACGGTATCACTTTAGAAAAAACGGTTGCAGAAGTTAAAGATGAAGATGTTGATGCAATGTTAGAAACATTACGCCAACAACGTTTGACTTGGGAACCACTTAAACGCGCCGCTAAAGAAGAAGATGGCGTGACTATCGATTTCGTAGGCAGTATTGATGGCGCAGAGTTTGATGGTGGTAAAGGAACTGATGTATTAGTTGTTATCGGTGATGGCAATATGCTGCCAGAGTTTGAGAATCAACTAGTCGGCACTAAAACTGGCCAAGAACTTACCGTTACGATGACATTCCCTGCTGACTACCGCGCAGAACATCTACAAGGTAAAGAAGCTTCTTTTGCGGTTATCGTTAAATCTGTAGCGAAAAAGAAACTACCTAAGCTTGATAAAGAATTTGCAGTCTTATGTGGCGTAGAAGCAGGTGTGGCTGCGTTGAAAAAAGAAGTTCAAGCAAACATGACGCGTGAACTTGAATCAACTGTAAAAGCAACCAATAAACGAGCAGTAATGGATAGCTTGATTGCCAATAATGCAATTACGTTACCAGACTCTCCCGTTGAGCGTGAAGCTGAACACTTAATGGAACAAGCAAAAAATAACTTAAGAAACCAAGGTGTAGATGTTGAAAGTATTCCTTTTAATATTGATACCTTTAAAGATTCTGCAAAAAAACGCGTTTCATTAAGCTTGTTGATCGGTAAAATCATCAATGACAATGATATTAAACCTGACGAAGCACGTGTTAAAGCCGTGATTGATGGTATCGCTGCAAGTTATGAAGATCCTGAAGATGTTGTAAAATTCTACATGAATGATCAACAAAAATTATCTGAAGTCCAAATGATGGTTGTCGAAGATACTGTTGTTGAATGGGTTTATGATAAAGTTAAAGTAGAAGAAAAATCAGCAACATTCTCTGAGGTGATGAACGCTGCTTCAGCGTAGTCAATTCTGAATCGTAATGATAGCTCGTTCTCATTGGTTTGGGCACGGGCTATTTTTTTATTTCTAAAAACAGTTTGAGGCCGATATGATTTCTAATATTTATGATAATAATGCTAGCGTTATCAGCAATGCCCTAGTGCCAATGGTGGTTGAACAAACCTCTCGAGGTGAACGATCATATGATATTTATTCTCGTTTATTAAAAGAGCGTGTCATCTTTTTAGTGGGTCAAGTAGAAGACCATATGGCTAATTTAGTTGTGGCTCAAATGCTATTTTTAGAATCAGAAAATCCAGATAAAGATATTCACCTTTATATCAATTCGCCAGGTGGTTCGGTTACAGCTGGGATGGCCATTTATGATACGATGCAGTTTATAAGACCAAATGTGAGCACGTTATGCATTGGTCAAGCAGCCAGTATGGGTGCTGTTTTATTGACTGCAGGTGCTGCAGGTAAGCGACATTGTCTACCTAATTCACGTATTATGGTTCATCAGCCATTAGGCGGTTTTCAGGGTCAGGCATCAGATTTTGACATCCATGCGCGTGAGATTCTGACGATCCGTGAGCGTTTAAATGGGATTTTAGCGAAACATACTGGTCAAACTATTGAGAAAATTCAACAGGATACTGACCGTGATAACTTTATGAATGGCGAAGAAGCACAAACATATGGTTTAATTGATTCTGTGTTAGATCGCCGTCCAGAGCAAAAAGCATAAAGCATAAAGCGTTAACAGAAGACCAATGGGTAGGAATGTTTAATTATGAGCGATGATAAAAATAAAAACGATGACGATAAATTACTTTATTGTTCTTTTTGCGGCAAGAGTCAGCATGAAGTCAAAAAGCTGATTGCCGGACCTTCTGTGTTTGTTTGCGATGAATGTGTTGATCTATGTAATGACATTATTCGTGAAGAGCTACAAGATGCGAAGACTGTAGAGGCTGAAACTAAGCTCCCAACACCTCGTGAAATAAAAGAAGCGCTTGATAGTTATGTTATAGGTCAAGAAAAAGCAAAACGAGTTTTATCAGTTGCCGTATATAATCATTACAAACGCCTAAATTTTGGTACCAATAAAAATGATGATATCGAGCTGTCTAAGAGTAATATTTTACTAATAGGTCCTACAGGTAGCGGTAAAACATTGTTAGCTGAAACCTTGGCACGTCAATTGAATGTTCCATTTACGATAGCTGATGCGACAACATTGACTGAAGCAGGTTATGTTGGTGAAGATGTTGAAAATATCATTCAAAAGTTATTACAAAAATGTGACTATGATGTTGAAAAAGCTGAAACTGGCATCGTTTACATTGATGAAATTGATAAAATCTCACGTAAATCAGACAATCCTTCCATTACTCGTGATGTATCGGGTGAAGGTGTTCAACAAGCCTTATTGAAATTGATTGAAGGTACAACAGCTTCAGTTCCTCCTCAAGGTGGTAGAAAGCATCCGCAGCAAGAATTCTTACAAGTTGATACGAGTAAAATCTTGTTTATTTGTGGTGGTGCATTTTCTGGGCTTGATAAGGTTATTCGCAATCGCTCTCACAAGGGTGGGATTGGATTTTCCGCTGAAGTACAAAGTACCGATGATAACCGAATTGTCAGTGACGTTTTAAAAACGGTTGAACCTGAAGACTTAATTCAATTCGGTTTGATCCCGGAGTTCGTCGGTCGTCTACCGGTTGTGGCAACATTAAATGAACTTGATGAAGCGGCTTTAGTCCAGATCTTAACTGATCCTAAAAATTCACTGACGAAACAATATCAAAAACTATTTGATATGGAAGGCGTGATGATAGAGTTTAGAGATGATGCACTACACGCTATTGCAAAAAAAGCGATGGAACGTAAAACAGGTGCTCGTGGCTTACGATCTATTATTGAAAATGTATTATTAGATACCATGTTTGACTTACCTTCGACAGATAATGTCTCTAAAGTTATTATTGATGAAAACGTTATTAATGGCGAAAATGCTCCGATTTTAATCTATGAAGAAAAGTTAACTGAACTTTCATCTGCCGAAAGTTAATCGCAATCTTTTAAACTGCACAAATTCAAGGTAATTAAGCTACCTTTTCATTATCAAGCATCAGAATTTCATTCTGGTGCTTGAATTATGTTTTATCCCCCCCATATTCTTATTCAAGATTAATTCAATAGTTCGATGGCGTTTCTTTTACCGCTATTTGAAAGAGGTTTGACTAGATGGAAAATGAAATAACAACCCCAATAATAGACAATAACTCAGAGGTCGTTCCTGTATTACCTCTTCGTGACGTAGTTGTTTATCCGCATATGGTTATCCCTTTGTTTGTTGGTCGTGATAAATCGATTCAGGCATTAGAAGCGGCTACCGAGCAAAACTCGGCTATTTTCCTTGTTGCTCAAAAAGACTCAGGTGAAGATGTACCGACTGCAGATTCTCTCTATGAAACTGGAACACTCGCCAATATTTTGCAACTTTTAAAACTTCCTGACGGTACTGTCAAAGTTTTAGTTGAGGGTATGAGCAGAGCTAAAGTACTTAAATATGATGCAACAGATGATTATATAAAAGCAGAAATTCTTACGTTTAATAGCGAAGAGTCTGATGAGCGTGAGCGCGATGTATTAATGCGCACATTATTGAATCAGTTTGAACAATATATTAAATTAAATAAAAAAATACCTCCGGAAGTTATTGCCTCACTTGCTGGCATTGAAGATGCCGCTAGAATGGCCGATACGGTTGCTGCTCATATGACGCTTAAGCTTGAAGACAAGCAACAATTGTTAGAACAGCGTGATGTAGGCGCTAGAATGGAAAAATTGATGGCTTTCCTTGAGTCGGAAATTGATATCCAGCAGATTGAAAAGCGAATTCGTAGTCGTGTTAAAAAACAAATGGAAAAAAGCCAACGCGAATATTATCTAAATGAACAAATGAAAGCTGTTCAGAAAGAGCTAGGTGAAATCGACGAAACATCTAATGAATTAGATGAATTAGCTGCCAAGATTACTGCTACCACGATGACGGCAGAGGCTAAAGATAAAGCAGAGTCAGAGCTTAAAAAACTCAAAATGATGTCTCCAATGTCGTCTGAAGCCACCGTTGTGAGAAATTACATTGAATATCTAGTCGATGTGCCATGGAAAAAACGCTCACGAATAGCGCTTGATCTTGCCCGCGCACAAAAAGTGTTAGATGAAGATCACTTCGGTCTAGAAAAGGTCAAAGAACGCATTTTAGAATATCTTGCTGTTCAAGCACGAGTTAAAAAATTAAAAGGTCCAATCTTATGCCTAGTAGGACCGCCTGGTGTAGGTAAAACTTCAGTAGCTCAATCTATTGCACGTGCTACTAATCGAAAATATACACGTATGGCCTTGGGTGGTATGCGAGATGAAGCCGAAATTCGTGGCCATCGTCGTACCTATATTGGATCTATGCCGGGTAAAGTCATCACAAACATCACTAAGGTGGGCGTAAAAAATCCACTATTCTTGTTTGATGAAATAGATAAAATGGCGCAAGACTTTAGAGGTGATCCTGCATCTGCGTTACTTGAGGTCTTAGATCCTGAACAAAATTCAACATTTTCAGATCATTACTTAGAAGTTGAGTATGACTTGTCTGATGTTATGTTTGTTTGCACAGCGAATACCTTAAATATTCCTGATGCTTTACGTGACCGCATGGAGATTATTCGCCTTGATGGTTACACTGAGGATGAAAAGCTTAATATTGCAACCCAATATCTATTGTCAAAAGCAATGAAAGATAATGGTTTGAAGTTAGATGAGGCGGAAATTACGTCGAACGCTATCTTAGAAATTATTCGTCGGTATACACGAGAAGCGGGTGTTCGTAATTTGCAGCGTGAAATTTCTAAAATTTGTCGCAAATTAGTTAAGCAGATCTTACAAGATAAACCAACAGCTAAAATTATCGTTACGTCTGACAACCTTGAAGACTACCTTGGTGTTTATCATTATCAATATGGTACTGCTGAAGAGGCTGATCAAGTCGGTCAGGTCACAGGTTTAGCATGGACTGAAGTCGGAGGCGAGTTACTCACCATTGAAACAGCGGTTATGCCAGGTAAAGGCAAAGCGGCATATACCGGTAAGTTGGGTGATGTGATGCAAGAGTCCATTCAGGCAGCAACAACGGTTGTACGGTCTCGTTCAGCTGATTGGAATATTGCCACAGATTTTATGCAGACTCACGATATTCATATTCACGTTCCAGAAGGTGCTACGCCTAAAGACGGACCAAGTGCTGGTGTGGGTATGTGCACCGCTATTGTTTCTGCTATTACCGGTATACCGGTTAAGGCTAATGTAGCAATGACGGGGGAAATTACCTTGCGCGGTGAAGTACTGGCAATTGGTGGCTTAAAAGAAAAATTATTAGCAGCGCACCGCGGTGGCATTAATACCGTTATAATTCCCCATGATAATGTTAAAGATCTTAAAGAAATTCCAAATAATATTAAAGATAGTTTAACTATTGTGCCTGTACGATGGATAACAGAAGTGTTGGCAATAGCATTACAATCAATGCCAGGAGAGGCAAGTAGTGCTGAAACAGTGCTCAGTACTGATAATAAAAATTATCATGAGGACAAGATTGAAAATCGTCATTAAATAGCAAGGGGAAGAGGGCATGACAACAGTACAACTTCAACGGATTATTGGTGTCGCTTTGTTATTTAGCGTGATCATCGGCATTGCGATGTTATTAATTCGCAGTGCTGATGATGGCGCCATTATCGATAATGCACAACAAACCTCGAATCTCGGTTTTGAACCACAGACCGCTGAAACCAAGTTACCCTACGTATCAGAAGCTATAATTAATTTGGAAGCGGCCGCTAAAAATTCAGAAGAATTAGCACTTGAACAAACAGTAACAGAACCTAATA